>ENA-ORML01000019-ORML01000019.1-human-gut-metagenome-genome-assembly--contig:-NODE-19-length-212867-cov-10.377549_pt1 | contig 212867 bp, 197 predicted proteins | sample MGYA00242103_ERZ508995 | MGnify/ENA primary metagenome ERZ508995 (study PRJEB26280, sample SAMEA2338702) | human gut metagenome | biome: human gut; feature: human-associated habitat; material... | reverse complement strand
CCCCACTGCTGCCTCCCGTAGGAGTTTGGGCCGTGTCTCAGTCCCAATGTGGCCGGTCACCCTCTCAGGTCGGCTACTGATCGTCGGCTTGGTGGGCCGTTACCCCACCAACTACCTAATCAGACGCGGGTCCATCTTACACCACCGGAGTTTTTCACACCAGACCATGCGGCCCTGTGCGCTTATGCGGTATTAGCAGTCATTTCTAACTGTTATCCCCCAGTGTAAGGCAGGTTACCCACGCGTTACTCACCCGTCCGCCGCTAAGTCGATTTCAAATCCATCCGAAAACTTCATTGAAACCGCTTCGCTCGACTTGCATGTGTTAAGCACGCCGCCAGCGTTCATCCTGAGCCAGGATCGAACTCTCATGTTAAATGATTCGTTTGATCCGGGGTCAAAATCAACTAACTAGCTAATTTATTTCCCGTTTTACTTGTTGTTTGGTTCGTATACAATAATTGTATTCGTTCTGAATTTTCTCATTCAAAGCCATCAAACAATGGCTTGTTTTATTAGAATTTTCAGGGTTTTACATACTGTTCAATCTTCTGTTTTCAAAGTGCTTTGTGTTGTTATGTTCTCAACAGCAACTCGTTTATATTACCACATCGTCTCTGTTTTGTCAACAACTTTTTTAATTTATTTTTTTGCTTTTTTCACCGTTTTTCGCGGTGGAGTTAAATTATAGCACATCGGCTTGTCCGAGTCAACCATAATTTTACTTTTTTCTCCACGAAAGGGCAAAAAAATAATCATTTGGAAAAGAGCGGAGAAAGAGGGATTTGAACCCTCGCGCCGGTTACCCGACCTACACCCTTAGCAGGGGCGCCTCTTCGGCCTCTTGAGTATTTCTCCGTAGTTCATAGTCTCCATATGATTCGTCCTGCAACAAGATTGTTCCCAGACGCATTGACAATTATACTAGAGAATAATTCGATTGTCAACCCATATTTTCATTTATTTCCTGTTGAATTTTGTCGTGTACTATATCTGCTATTTGAATTGTCCTTAACCCAACATATTGTTCCGGCTGCAGCGGTTCCAGGAAGCGTACCTGGACCTTTTGCTTCTTAATAGAATTAACATCGAATGGTTTGAAGCAGTCAATCAGTGCAACCGGCACAATCGGACACCTGGCATTTACCGCGCTCTTGAAGGTTCCTCCTTTAAAAGAGAGAAGATGATTTCCTTCCCTGCTCCGAGTCCCCTCGGCGAATATCACGTAATTTCTTCCCTGCTTCACATCCTCCGTCATCTTTGTGATGACCTTTAAGGATGCTTTTACGTCCTGGCGGTCTATGGACATGCCGTGCATGGCCGCGATGACCTGCTTGATCAATATAATATTAGAAGCTTCTTTCTTAACGACAATCCCCAGCGGATTGGGACAGCTCTCCATAATGGCCAGAACATCAAACAGGCCCTGGTGATTGGGAAACAGGATAAAACCGTTTTTTTCGGGCAGATTTTGAATTCCGTGGACTTCTACTTCCACACGGCCTGTGCGGTTTACCGTTTTCACTACATTCCTAATATAATCATATCGCTGCTGTTCTGTGTGGGTGTCCCCTGATCTTCCCAGCTTCCAGATATGATAAAACCATATTGGAGCCCGAAAAAAGTTCCGAAGCACCATATACGCAATACGGTTCATGATTTCCTCCTGCGTTTCTCTGTATTGTAATTGGACAAAGAAACTATTCTTCCCTGTATTCTTTTATCGCGGTCTCATATAGATTGTTTCCTTTGCTGTCAATAACGACAATCACAGGGAAATCTTCTATCTCCAGACGGCGGATCGCTTCTGTGCCCAGGTCATCGTAAGCGATCACCTCTGAGGAAAGTATCCGCTTAGACAGAAGCGCTCCGGCCCCTCCTACTGCGGCAAAATAGACGGAACCATTTCTGACAATGGCATCCACCACCTCTTTACTTCTCTTTCCCTTTCCAATCATGCCGCCAAGCCCCATATCGAGAAGCTGCGGCGTATACCGGTCCATGCGGCTGGCTGTCGTAGGACCTGCCGATCCGATAGGTCGTCCTTCTCTTGCAGGGGATGGACCCATGTAATAGATCATGTTGCCGCTGATTTCAAACGGCAGTTCCTGCCCCCGGTCCAGTGTCTCCTGCATCCTCTTATGTGCCGCATCCCTGGCTGTATAGATGGTTCCTGTTAAATATACGTAATCGCCTGCTAAAAGGCCGGCTGCGTCGTCTTTGGTAATTGGTGCTTTCATATAACGGTCCATACTGTGGTAAGCCCTCCTTCTCTTTCTTATATAATCCGGTGCGCATGGCGGTTTACATGGCAACAGATATTGACCGCCACAGGCAGGCCCGCTATATGGGTGGGGTACGTCTCGATGTTTACCGCCAGAGCTGTGACGCTTCCGCCGAGTCCGCCCGGTCCGATTCCAAGGCGGTTGATCTTTTCGAGCAGTTCCTTCTCAAGCTCTCCTGCATAGCCCGTCGGAGGCTCCTCCTCCAGGTTTCTGGTCAGGGCATGCTTTGCCATCTCCGCACATTTTTCGAAGGTTCCGCCGATTCCCACCCCGATTACCATAGGGGGACAGGCATTGGGGCCTGCATCACGGACTGCAGTAAGTACGGCTTCCTTAATCCCTTCGATTCCATCCGCCGGCTTTAACATAAAGATACGGCTCATGTTTTCACTTCCAAAGCCTTTAGGCGCTACGGTGATATCAATCCGGTCTCCATCCATGATCTCATAATGGAGGACAGCCGGAGTGTTGTCCTTTGTGTTGATCCGCTCTACCGGCTCTACCACGGATTTACGAAGATAACCTTCCACATATCCGTCGTGCACGCCCTGATTCACCGCGTCGGCCAGGCTGCCTCCTTCTATATGTACGTCCTGTCCTATTTTCAGGAAGATGACAGCCATACCAGTATCCTGGCAGATGGGAATCCTGTCTTCCCCGGCAATTTTTAAATTTTCTTCCAGCTGCTCTAAGATCTGCCTTCCCAGCGGCGACTTCTCCCGTCTTACCGCATCGCAGAATACATTCTTCATGTCGTCCGACAGAACATGGTTCGCTTCTATACACATTTCTTTAATATTTCTTGTTATCTCTTCAGCCTGAATGGTTCTTATCATACGATTCCTCCATATAAATGATGAAATCCATCACTCTCTTTTACTAACTATAAGGGATTGATCCGTTGAAATCAAGTATAATCATGTGTTATTTCTTTTGCAGTTACTCTTGACAATGGATGGATCGTGGTGTATTATTGTATTAAGTAATTAGTACAGTAATACAAATGGAGGTGAGCGAATGACATGGCATTTTGAAAATGACAGACCAATCTATACTCAGCTTTTGGAGCAGATACGTCTTCGAATTATATCAGGCATCTATGCGGCGGGCAGCCGCCTGCCATCTGTCAGGGAACTGGCGGCAGACGCTTCTGTCAATCCCAATACGATGCAGAAGGCGTTATCGGAGCTGGAACAAAGCGGTATTATCTATTCTCAAAGAACATCGGGACGTTTCGTCACGGAGGACACGGCAATGATTGAACATGTAAAAGAAGAGATTGCAGAAGAAAAAATCAAAGAATTTTTTAAGGTCATGAACAGCCTTGGCCTGAAACCGGGGGATACACTGAAATTAGTAGAAAAAGCGGCAAAGGAGATGAGTCAATGAATTCTATACTACAGTGCAGCCATATTACAAAAAAATTTGGCTCTTTAACGGCTCTCGATGATGTGAATTTCACCATCGAACCAGGCAGAATCGTAGGGCTTCTGGGTCCTAACGGAAGCGGCAAGTCTACATTTATCAAGCTGGCCACAGGCCTGTTAACGCCGACAACCGGAACGATCACCATCTGCGATCTTCCGGTCAGTGTCGAGACGAAACGGAGAGTCTCCTACCTGCCTGATAAGAATTACTTAAATGACGGGCTGAGAATCAACCAGATTCTCGACTATTTTCATGATTTTTATGACAATTTTGATTTAAACAAGGCTTACGAGATGTTAAAACGGCTGAACATCGATCCGAAGAGCCGGCTGAAAACGCTATCCAAAGGAACGAAGGAAAAGGTTCAGCTGATTCTGGTCATGAGCCGAAACGCCGATCTTTATCTTCTGGATGAACCGATCGGCGGTGTCGACCCGGCGGCCAGAGACTATATTTTAAATACCATATTATCGAATTACAATGAACAGGGTTCCATTATTATTTCCACCCATTTAATTTCCGATATTGAACCAGTTCTGGATGACATCATCTTTATCAAGGATGGAACGATTGTTCTGACCAGTTCTGTCGATGCAATCCGGGAAGAAAACGGTAAATCTGTAGATGCTCTGTTCAGGGAGGTGTTCAAATGCTAGGTAAAGTATTCAAACATGAAATGAAATCCACATCCCGATTATTTTTACCGCTGATGATCGGATTCATTGCCATTACGCTTCTGTGCAAATTTACATTTGAAACCAGCTACAGTGCGATTCTGGGAAACAACCGGCTGATGGAAACGATTACGGTAATCTTTTTCGTCCTGTATTTCATCTATATCATCGCCCTGTTTGTCATGACTTCCGTATTTATCGTCATGCACTTTTATAAAACCATGGTGAGTGATCAGGGATACCTAACCAACACACTTCCTGTGAAGATGAGCACTCTGATCAATGCAAAGCTTTTGTCAGCCGTCCTGTGGGAGATTATCGCCGGTGTACTGTTTATCTTATCCATCTTCATCTTTTTCACCGGACACCTGAACTTCAAACTGACTGATCTCCAGCAGCTGCTCCGTGATTTTGGAAATCTCTATCGGGAGGCATCAAATTACCTGAATATGCCGATTTTCCTGATTGAAGTCACCATTACCTGCATTGCCGGTCTGATTTCCGGACCTCTGATGCTGTATGCGGCGATCGCGCTTGGTCACTTGTTCCGGAAACACAGAGTCCTCTGGGCTATAATCTCTTACTTTGTTATCTATGTGGTAATGCAGATTATCAGCAGCGTGTATTTCTCCATATGCGGTTACTCCTCTCCTCTTATCAGCAATTCGGAGTACGCCGTTCAGACGGTTAAGAATTATATGCTGTTCACCACCATCTTCAGCGTGGCCTGCACAGCGGGATTTTATGCAATAACAGATTATATCTTTACCAGGAAGCTTAATCTGGAGTAATATCCTTCGGGTGAAAGGAACAGATAAAAAGCAAGGAACAGATAAAAACAAGAAACAGATAAAAAACGTGGTAACTCCGATCAGAGGATGTTGATCCAATCGGGCTTACCACGTTTTTTGTTTTTATATCCAGCGTTCTCAATCCTGGCTCTTCTTTCAAACCATATTTTGAATCCTTGTTATTCTTTCTTGAATATCTTCGCTTCAATCGAAGCGATCGTAATGCTTTCCAGCCGCTTCCGGCATAATTCATCGAGATCCGCATAGATTCCATCCATGATGGCCGCCATACCGGATGCGATCATGCAGTCCATTTCCTTGTCGCCTGATTTCCATGAAGCCGATACAAAATCGACCTCCAGGGCATCGCATACCTGCCTTAAATTCACGCAGGATGAGTCTTTTTCAAAATGGTATCCGCCTTCCAGCCCCTCTTTTGTTGAAATGATCCCGGCCTTTTTTAACTTGGCCATGACCTTTCTCACTCTGGCCGGATTGGTGCATACGTTGGATGCCAGTGCCTCGCTGGATATGGTTTCCTGACGGTGATTCAAATATACCAAGGCGTGGACCGCTATTGCAAATTCACTTGTCATGTGATTCGCCCCCTGTCTGATTCATACTCTTCCCTGAAACTTCAATCTGTAATTATTATTGTTTCAGTTTATATTGTAATACTATCAGTTACAGTTTTTTTTGTCAAGTCCAAACCAAAAGAATTTTCAAACAAATTTATTTTAATATTTTACCCATGATTACTACACAGCCCATAATGATCAGGATGGATACAAAGATTCCGCCCATCCCTTTTCCCATGATTTCCAAAGCTATTAAGAAATTTTCCATCATCGTCTTTCCCTCCTATAAGAACCTTGTCACCAGGCTGATGACAAGGCCGCCTGCTATGACTGAGGCGATCTGGCCGGACACATTGGCGCCGACTGCGTGCATCAGGATAATATTTCCCGGTTCCTCTTTCTGGGCCATCTTCTGTACTACTCTGGCAGACATGGGGAACGCGGATATTCCGGCCGCGCCGATCATCGGATTGATTTTCTCTTTACGGAACAGATTTAATATTTTGGCAAACAGCACGCCGCCTATGGTGTCAAATACAAAGGCAATCAGGCCAATGCCCATAATCATCAGCGTATCGACTCTCACAAACGCATCCGCACGCATGCTGAAGGAGATCGTAATTCCCAGTAGCAGGGTGATTAAATTGGCGAGCCCGTTCTGAGCCGTGTCGGAAAGATTGCCGAGAACGCCGCATTCCCTCAACAGGTTGCCAAACATTAAGAATCCCACAAGGGCCACCGACATCGGGGCGATCATACCTACAATAATAGTCACAACGATTGGAAATGCTATCCTCATGGCCTTCGAAACGCCACCAGGCTTATACTCCATATGGATGGTTCTCTCCTTCTTTGTCGTGACCAGCCTGATGGCAAATGGCTGTACAATCGGCACCAGGGCCATGTAGGAGTAGGCGGCCACCGCTATGGCTCCAATATATTTTGAATGGAGAATCTGGGACACGAGGATGGAGGTCGGTCCATCTGCCGCGCCGATGATTCCGATGGATGCTGCGTCTTTCAAATCAAATCCCAGCAGTACCGCCGCACAGATCGCGATAAAGATTCCCAGCTGAGCGGCCGCACCGAATAAGAACATCACCGGCTGGGACAGCAGGGGGCCGAAATCGATCATGGCTCCGATTCCGATAAACAGGAGGATGGGAAGCGCCTCAGACGCTTCAATCCCCACATGAAACAGCCATTCTATAATTCCGTTGGTGTCGCCGACACCGGCCAGCACCTGATTGATGACCCCTGTATTCGGCAGATTCACCAGAATTGCACCGAATCCCATGGGCAGAAGCAGCGCCGGTTCATACTCTTTTTTAATTGCAAGCCATATCAGGATGATTCCCACCAGATACATGAGTATTTGCTGCCAAGTAACAGACATAATTCCCTCTAATAAGAATTCCATTTCCATCCTCCTGTTTTCTCTATTGTCCTAATTTTTATTGTCCCTTTTCTTTCTCCCGGTTCAGTTCTATTTTTACCGTCTTTATCACCTTTTCATTCATCTTGAGGATGGTGTAATGGATGCCATCCTCATACAGCTCTATAGGCATCTGTTTGTCATTCGGTATGTATCCGAGACATTCGATCAGATAGCCTGACAGGGTATCGCAGGAGCTCTCGATCTCCTCGTGAAGAACCTCATTTAAATCGTACAAAAGGATGCTTCCGGCCGCCTGGTACACATGGGGTTCCACCTCCACAAGCTCCGGCTCCACGTCTTCATACTCGTCGTGTAAATCGCCCACAATCTCCTCGATTAAGTCTTCCATGGTCACAATACCCGACACGCCGCCGTACTCGTCGACGAGCACAGCCATCTTCAGCTTGTTCTTCTGCATCTCCTGAAATAATTTATCCGTCTTCCTGTTTTCAGGAATAAAATACGGTTTCTGCATGATAGCGCGAATATCGATTTCCCTGACGGGCTTCTTATTCGCTTCTATGATAAAATCCTTCATAAACAGGATTCCCACTATATTGTCAATCTCATCCTCATAAACCGGGATTCTGGAGTGTCTGCTGCTTAGTATTTCGTCGATGCTGGACAGCAGAGGCGTACTTAAATCCACGGCAATCATATCCTGGCGCGGAGTCATGATTTCTCTCGCCTTCTTATCGTCAAATAAAAAGATGGAGGTTATCATATCCTGTTCAATTTCATTGAACACGCCGCTTTCCCGGCCGGTCTGGAGCATGGAACGGATCTCTTCTTCAGAAACCTCCTCTTCCAGGTTCTCCGTCTTAAGTCCCAGAAGCCTTAATATTCCGTTGGTGGACGCGGACAACAGGGCGATAAACGGGGCCATGATCTTAGAAATGATATAAATCGGCTTAACAGCAAACAGGCTGAAGGCCTCCGCCTTCTGCAGCGCAACCCTTTTCGGCACCAGTTCCCCAAACACCAGATTGAAATAAGACAGGATGATCGTAACCACCACCATCGCTATGCTCTGGCTGTAGGGAATTCCTGACTGCGCCATGCGGTTTCCCAGTATCTGTGAAATACCGGTCGCCGCGGATGCACTGGAAAAAAATCCGGCAAACGTGATTGCTACCTGGATGGTTGACAGAAATCCTGTGGAGTTTTCTGATAGTTTTTGAATCAGGGCCGCCTTTTTATTGCCATTGTCGGCGAGCATCCGGATCTTGTTTTTGTTGACAGATACAACTGCCATTTCTGCCCCTGCGAAAAATGCATTCATCATGGTAAGGGCTATTAATAGTAAAATCTGTGCGGCTATCGCAGCCGCGCCTGGGTCACTGTCCAAGCTTAATTCCTCCTTTAATTGGGTTGGGTATTCCGGCATTTTCCTAAGAAAAAAAAGACTTTTATTACAGCATGGATTACTCCACACTGCAATAAAAGTCTTGCCATTTCAATTCCCAGCGGATTATTTGTTTTTCAATCCACGCCCGGTAATTCGACAGAGTGCGACTACATCTTATCTCACTTGTCTTGTTAAAGCGTTCATTAATCGTACTGACGCACAGGAATCCATAAGGTTATGCCGGCTACTCCCCTTTATTGATGGTATTATTATAATATAAAGAACGGGAAATTTCTATTAAAAAAATGTTAAGTTTTCCGCTGCGGCCTTTTATTCTTCGGTTTCCGGAGCGGTCTCTTCATCTTCCAGATCCAGATCTTCCATGCCTTCGCCCTCTGATTTGCTTCCGTCATCACGGACTTTGGCAATACTTGCCACGCGGATATCGGATTCCTGGTCGATATTCATAAGCTTCACACCGGAGGTGTTGCGCCCGATTACGGAGATGTCTTCCACGGTAATTCTGATTACAATTCCCTCATTGGTGATAATCATAATATCGTGATCGTCATGCACCAGCTTCGCTCCCACGATCGTACCGGTCTTCTCTGTGATCTTATAGCAGAGTACGCCCTTTCCGCCTCTCTTCTGCGGAGTAAATTCGTCGATCGGGGTACGTTTGCCCATACCGTTTTCGGATACGATTAACAGCTTCTCACCCTGCGTATCCATCTGCATGCCAACGACCTCGTCATCATCGTTAAGCTTCATGCCGATTACGCCCATGGATACACGTCCCGTTACACGGACATCGGTCTCATTGAAACGGATACACTGGCCCATCTTTGTAATCAGGAAAATATCCTTTGAATTATCGGTTGCCTTTACCTCGATGAGTTCGTCATCCTCGCGGAGTACAATGGCCTGAAGTCCGTTCTTTCTGACATTGGCGTATTCCATCATCGGGGTCTTCTTTACCATACCGTTCTTTGTCGCCATAAATAAGAACTTGTCGTCGTCGTATTCCTTCATCGGGATGATGGCGGTAATGCTCTCTCCCGGAAGCAGCTGAAGCAGATTAATAATCGCCGTGCCTCTGGCCGTCCTGCTTCCCTCCGGAATCGCATACGTCTTAAGCCTGTATACACGTCCTGTATTGGTAAAGAACATGATATAGTGGTGGTTAGTGGTCATAATCAGATCTTCGATATAATCCTGATCGATGGTCTGCATTCCCTTGATTCCCTTACCGCCTCTGTTCTGGCTCCTAAAGTTGTCCACGGACATTCTCTTGATATAGCCCAGCTTAGTCATGGCAACGATGGTGCTCTCATCCGGAATTAAGTCTTCCATGGACATGTCGAATTCATCGAATCCGATGGAGGTTCTTCTGTCATCCCCGTATTTATCGGAGATCAGCATGATCTCTTCCCGGATTACGCCAAGAAGCTTCTTCTCATCTGCAAGAATGGCTCTCAACTCCTCTATCTTCGCTTCCAGTTCCTTAAATTCGTTCTCCAGCTTCTCGCGTTCCAGACCTGTAAGAGCACGGAGACGCATATCCACGATCGCCTGGGACTGAACATCACTTAAGCCAAAGCGCTCCATGAGTTCTGCCTTCGCAATCTGAACGTTCTGCGAATTACGGATAATCCGGATAACTTCATCGATATTATCAAGAGCGATCAGCAAGCCCTGTAAAATATGAGCGCGCTCTTCCGCCTTGTTTAAGTCGTACTGGGTCCTTCTGGTTACAACTTCCTTCTGGTGCTCTAAATACAGCTTGAGCATCTGCATCAGGTTTAAGACACGAGGCTCGTTATTGACAAGCGCCAGCATAATGACGCCGAATGTATCCTGTAACTGGGTATGTTTTAAAAGCTGGTTTAAAATAACATTGGCATTGACATCACGGCGAAGTTCGATGACGATTCTCATACCGGTACGGTCAGACTCATCTCGTAAATCCGTGATTCCATCGATTTTCTTCTCTTTTGCAAGCTCCGCCATCTTTTCAATCAGACGGGCCTTATTAACCATGTAAGGAAGTTCTGTTACGATAATACGGCTCTTTCCGTTGGGAAGTGTCTCGATATCCGTTACGGCGCGGACTCTTATTTTTCCGCGTCCTGTGCGGTAAGCCTCTTCGATCCCCATCTTTCCCAGGATGGTTGCACCTGTGGGGAAATCCGGCCCCTTGATGATCTCAAGAACCTCTTCCATCTCGGTCTCTCTGTTTTCCTCTACCTGATTATCAATAACTTTAACAACAGCGCCGATCACTTCTCTTAAGTTATGAGGCGGGATGTTGGTCGCCATACCTACGGCGATACCCGATGTTCCGTTGACCAGAAGATTCGGGAATCTGGCCGGAAGAACAACCGGTTCCTTCTCGGTCTCATCGAAGTTCGGTGTGAAATCAACGGTATTCTTGCCGATATCGGCCAGCATCTCCATGGAGACCTTGCTCAGACGCGCCTCCGTGTATCGCATGGCCGCCGCTCCGTCACCATCGACAGAACCAAAGTTGCCATGGCCGTCTACCAGAGGATATCTGGTGGACCACTCCTGCGCCATATTTACCAAAGCTCCGTAGATAGAGCTGTCGCCGTGCGGATGGTATTTACCCATGGTATCACCGACGATACGGGCACATTTACGATGGGGTTTATCTGGTCCGTTATTCAGTTCGATCATTGAGAATAAGACTCTTCGCTGAACCGGCTTCAAACCATCCCTTACATCAGGAAGCGCACGGGCAGCGATAACACTCATGGCGTAGTCAATATACGACTTTTCCATGGTCTTTTTCAAATCTACCTCATGAACCTTATCAAAGATATTTGGTTCCATATTTCTTCTCCTTTATAACGCAATATTAATTGTTTTTTAGATATCCAGATTGCCGTACTTGGCGTTGGCCTCGATGAATTCACGTCTCGGCTCTACCTGGTCTCCCATCAGTGTCGTAAATGTCAGATCAATCTCCGATGCAGTCTCCTCGTCGTAGGCAACACGAAGCAGAATCCTGCGCTCAGGATCCATGGTCGTCTCCCAGAGCTGCTCGGCATCCATCTCTCCCAGACCTTTATAACGCTGTATCTTATTATTGGTGTCACGTCCGATTTCCTTCAGGATGTTGTTTAACTCTTCATCGCTGTACGCGTACCATACCTTCTTGTTCTTTTCCACCTTGTATAACGGCGGCTGAGCCAGATAGACATGACCCTGTTTGATTAACTCCGGCATGAAACGGTAAAGGAAGGTCAGAAGAAGCGTACTGATATGCGCTCCATCCACATCGGCATCGGTCATGATAATAATCTTGTTATAGCGAAGCTTCGAGATATCGAAATCCTCATGAATTCCGGTTCCGAACGCTGTAATCATTGCTTTAATTTCCGCATTGGAGTAGATACGGTCCAGTCTGGCCTTCTCCACGTTTAAAATCTTGCCTCGAAGAGGAAGGATGGCCTGGGTATCTCTGGAACGGGCTGTCTTTGCGGAACCGCCGGCGGAATCTCCCTCGACGATATAAATCTCACAGTTTTCCGGATTCTTGTCAGAACAGTCTGCCAGCTTGCCCGGAAGAGCCATGCCCTCGAGTGCCGTCTTCCTTCTCGTCAAGTCTCTGGCCTTTCTTGCGGCCGCTCGGGCACGCTGAGCCAGGATGGACTTGTCACAGATCGTCTTGGCCACCGTCGGATTCTGCTCCAGGAAATACGTAAACTGCTCCCTTAAAATACTGTCCACGGCGCCTCTCGCCTCACTGTTGCCCAGCTTCTGCTTCGTCTGGCCTTCAAACTGAGGTTCCTCGATCTTCACGCTGATGATGGCGGTTAAGCCCTCCCGGATGTCCTCACCGGAAAGATTGGACTCGCTCTCCTTCAGCAGCTTGTTGTTTCTCGCATAGTCGTTCAGTGTATTGGTAAGGGCATTTTTAAATCCTGATAGATGGGTTCCGCCCTCAGGTGTATTGATGTTGTTCACAAAGCTGTAGATATTCTCCGTATAGGAGTCGTTGTGCTGCATGGATATCTCCACGTACACACCGTCCTTGGATCCCTCACAGTAAAATACCTGATCGTAAAGCGCAGACTTGCCACGGTTTAAATAAGTGACAAACTCTTTGATACCGCCTTCGTAATGGAATACATGCTCGTGCTTCTCTTCCCGGTTGTCTCTCAATATAATCTTTAAGTTCTTTGTTAAGAACGCGGTCTCCCTCAGACGAATCTTCAGAGTATCATAATCAAACACGGTTTCCTCGAAAATGGTTTCATCCGGAAGGAAGGTAACCTTCGTACCATGTTCATCCGGTCCTGCCTCTCTGATGACCTTAAGGGGGTACATGGTTTTTCCCTTTTCATAACGCTGCTTATACGTCTTTCCATCCTGAGTGATCTCGACTTCCAGCCATTTGGACAGCGCGTTAACAACGGATGCGCCAACGCCGTGAAGGCCGCCGGACACCTTGTATCCCCCACCGCCGAATTTACCGCCCGCGTGGAGGATGGTAAATGCTACCTCTACCGCTGGTATTCCGGCCTTTTTCTGGATGCCCACCGGGATGCCCCGGCCGTCATCGACAACCGTAATGGAATTGTCTTCATTAATGGTTACATAAATTGTATCACAGTAGCCGGCCAGAGCCTCATCCACCGCATTATCGACAATCTCATATACAAGGTGATGGAGTCCCCTTACGGAAGTACTGCCAATGTACATACCAGGTCTCTTTCTGACCGCCTCAAGCCCCTCTAATATCTGGATTTGATCTGCACCATATTCTTCGCTCATATTTTCCTCCTAATTCTCACTGTAAACTTCACCACTCACAACCTTGAAGATCTTATCGATCCGGAACCGGTTATTGACAAAATCCTCCAGTCCCGTGCAGGTGATCATGGTCTGTATATGATTAATTCCCGATAACAAGTGATTCTGTCTGCTGCCATCCAGCTCAGATAACACATCATCCAGCAAAAGGATTGGATAATCATTTACTATTTTTTTGACGAGTTCAATTTCTGCAAGCTTTAAAGATAACGCAGCCGTCCTCTGCTGTCCCTGGGAACCAAACCGCCTGATATCGATATCATTGATGATAAAGCTTAAATCATCTCTATGGGGTCCAGTCAGCGTCGTCCTCTGCTTTAAATCCGAAGGCCTGCTTTTTCTTAATGTATCTTCAAACATATCGACTGTGACATTTGGCTCATAGCTGATATGTAAAGATTCTTTTTCTCCTGACAACTGCCGGTGGATGCCGCCGATCAAATCGTTTAACTGACCTACAAAGGCCTCCCGGCACCGGATTACCTCCCGTCCGTACTGGACCAGCTGCATATCCCAGATATCCAGAGTCTCCTCATAGTCCGGCCGGAACATGATGTCCTTCAACAGCTTGTTTCTCTGGGTCACAATCTTATTGTACTGAACCAGAGAATGAACATACAGCTTATTTAGTTGACATAACTCCAAGTCAATAAACCGCCTTCTTTCGGCGGGGCCGTTTTTTATGAGATTTAAGTCTTCCGGAGAAAAAAATACAACATTGACAATCCCAAACAGTTCACTGGCCTTCTTGATCGGAACGCCGTTGACCGCCACGCCTTTTGCTCTGTTTTTCTTTAAATGCATGTCGATCCTGTATGGGACATCTCTTTTTCTGACGTTTAATTTGATATGCGACTCATCCCTGTCAAACTGTATAATTTCCTTATCTTTGCTTCCCCTGTGGGATTTTGTCGTAGCACAGACATAGATTGCTTCTAAGATATTGGTTTTCCCCTGGGCATTATCTCCATAAAGGATGTTGGTCCCATGACTGAAATCCATATGTAGTTTATCGTAATTTCTGTAATTTTTAAGCTCTATTGACTCGATAATCATGGACTTCTCTTATTCCTCGATTTTAATCGTCTTTCCGTCGTACTCGACGATGTCTCCGGCTCTCAGTTTTTTGCCGCGCTGAAGCTCAGTCCTGCCGTTTACTTTGACTAAGGCTTCCTCTATTACGTATTTTGCATCCACGCCGGAGCCGACCAGACCCGCTGCTTTCAGGGCCTGGCCAAGCTTGATGTATTCATCTCTTAACTTTATTATTTCCATTATTTCTCCTTTTTTTCACTCCGTCATCCTAAACGGATGCGGCGTTGAAGTTGACCGGAAGAATTAAATAGATATATTTTCCTTCTTCATCCCTGATAAAGCATGGGGATTTCGGATTCAGCATATAAAGAGTTACTTCTTCGTCATCAATAATTCTGAGCGCATCAATCAGGAACTTTGGATTAAAGCCGATCATGATGTCGCTTCCTGTCTTATGGGCCGTCACTTCGGCATTCATGGATCCGAAGCTGGAATTCATCTTAAGCTGCAGCTCCTGATCCACCACATTGATGATTAAGGGCTTCTTATCGTTCTCACGGATCAGGATGGTCGCTCTCTCGATGGAGTCTAAGAGTTCCCGCTTATTGACCGTGATCTTGGTCTCGTAGTCGCTGGAGAGCATCTGGTCGATCCGGAAATACTCGCCCTCGATCAGTCGGGATACCACGATGGTATCGTCAAATTCAAATAAAATATGGTTGCTGCTGAAGAATATCAGCACTTCTTTTTCGTTGTCGCCGCCCAGAATCTTGCTGACCTCACTGAGAGTCTTGCCAGGAACAATGACTTTTATATCATGGTACGTATCTTTTAATTCAACGTTCCTGATGGAAATACGGTGGCCATCCAGAGAAACGACCTTTAACTGGCTTCCCGATACCTGGAATAATTCACCGGTCATCATCTTATTGCTGTCGTTGGGAGCAATGGAGAAAATGGTCTGGCGGATGACTTCCTTCAGCGTGAACTGGGAAAGGCAGATGTAATTATCTCTTTCTATATAGGGAAGGTATGCAAATTCTTCTCCGTCACGTCCCTGGATATGGAATACGGATTTTTCGCAGGAAATCGTGGTGGTGAATTTCTCATCGCTTTCAATGGTAACGACAGAGTCACCTGCGGATGAAAGCTTTCTAACGATTTCGGATAACAGCTTGGCATCCAGAGCGATCTTTCCGCGTTCATGGATGGTTCCTTCTACTTTAGTTTCAATACCGAGTTCCATATCATTGGCTGTCAGTTTGATCTCTGAACCGCTGGCATCGATGAAGATGCATTCTAAGATCGACATGGTTGTCTTGGATGGAACTGCTTTTAAAACGATGTTGATGCCGTTTAAAATGGCATCCTGTTGAAATGTCAGCTTCATAATTGTTGATAACTCCTTTTCAGTAAATTCACGAATTTTATAGATAGATAAATAGATAAATTCCGTCGTATTAGTAGTAGGGGCTGTGGGTTTGTGTAAAAGCCTTAAAACCTTCGAGGGGGACAGGCTTTTCCCTGTGAATAAGAGTGTGTATAACGTCCACAATACTTCAGGAAAACTCTCAGGTTATCCACATGAGCCTGAGAGCGGAAAAGAACCCCTTGGTTATCCACAGGTAATCAACATCCAATTCACATGAAATTGTGGATGAAGCTACTGTGGGCTGAGTTTTTTCTTGAGGATATCAAGAGTGTTTATTAAATTGGAATCATTCTTGCCAATATCGGCCTTTATCTTTTCAATTCCATGGATAATGGTCGTATGGTCGCGGCCTCCCAGATACTTTCCGATCAGCTGGAGCGGCGTTCCAACGATCTCGCGGCATAGGTACATGACAATCTGGCGCGGATAGACGATCTCCTTGTTCCGTTTCTGGGAACAGATATCGAGGGGGGTGATTCCGTAATGGTCCGCCACCACCTGGATGACCAGTTCCGGCGTCACTTCCCGCTTGTCATTAGGGGAAATGATGTCCTTTAGGGCTTCTTCTGCCAGCTCCACGGTGATTTCCTTGTTGTCCAGCCTGGAAAGAGCGACGATTTTCGTCAGGGCGCCTTCCAGCTCACGGATATTGGATTTAATGTTGGTGGCAATGTATTTGATTACCTCGTTATCGATGTTGTAGCCTTCCATCTCTTCCTTTTTTCGGAGGATGGCCATCCGCGTCTCGTAGTCCGGAGACTGGATGTCTACGGTCAGGCCCCATTCGAACCGGGAACGGAGACGTTCTTCCAGCGTCTCAATTTCTTTCGGCGGCTTATCTGAGGAGATAATAATCTGTTTTTTGGATTCATATAATGCATTGAACGTGTGGAAGAATTCTTCCTGTGTACTTTCCTTGCCGATAATAAACTGAATATCATCGATCAGCAGAACGTCGTTCGTCCTGTACTTATCGCGGAACTCAGTAGGAGAGAAGTTGTTCTTATTACGGATGGCATCAATCAGCTCATTGGTGAATTTCTCACTCGTTACATAAAGAACCTTTGCATTCGGGTTATTTTTCAAAATAAAATGACCGATGGAATGCATCAGATGCGTTTTTCCGAGTCCCACGCCTCCATAGATAAAAAGCGGGTTGTAGATTTCTCCTGGGGATTCGGCAACCGCCAAAGATGCAGCATGGGCCAGATTGTTATTGGCACCGACTACAAAGGTATCGAATGTATATTTCGGATTTAAATTGGCGTTTATGATGGCCGACTGGCTGACCGTGTTAAGCGCGTTATTAATCAGCGTATTCCCGGTCTGGGCCTTTGGAACTTCCTCCTGCGGAACCTGGTTTTCCACAACGAAGTCCACGTTACATTCAAATCCTGTTACCTCTTCAATGGTAATTTTTAAAAGGAAACCGTACTTTTTACGGATATACCCTAAAAATTCCACGTCCGGGACGGTAACCGTTACGGTGTCTCCGTTTATGGAATGTACTTTCAGTGGGAGAAGCCAGGTTTTGAAGGAAACATCGGTAATTTCGTGCTCTTCCTTCAAATTCAGTAAGATTTCGTCCCATTTTTCTTTTAACTTTTCTAACATCTCAAGTCTCCTACATCTATCAAAATGCAAATAACGGAAAGTCCCCCTCACACCTGTTTGGGGGAATAGTGCGCATTAGCCCAATCTAAAACCATTTTATACTATTTCGGAACAATTTTCAATGATAATAGAAAATTTTTGTGGATAAGTATGTGTAAGACATGTGAATTTGTTGTTTATAGTGTGTTGATAATTATTTTGAAGGGGAGTTGTCCACAAAAATGAGGATATTTCTAAGTTCATTTATACACAGACAGAAAGATTTGAATCTAAGAGGCCTTCTGAATGGGGGGTGTGAACAAAAAACAGGTTATCAAGAGCTTATCCAGAGAGTTATCAACAACTTATCCACATTTTGGGGATAACATTATGTAAATTAACAAAATGCATGTGAAAAAGTACACATAAGACCATTGACGCGTCGGCCTCCGCCCGGTATAATGCGCTTGTAACCGTTGCATTGTATCTTGAGAAAAGAACAGTAGCACAGGAGGAAAAAAATGAATATTGAGAACAAAACCCGCAACCTGGTACTGGCCGCAGTCTTTATGGCCATTATCATCATCATGGCATTTACGCCTTTCGGGTATATCCCGCTGGGATTCATGAATGCCACCATCATTCACGTTCCGGTCATAATTGGAGCCATTATACTTGGACCAAAATATGGCGGATTCTTAGGATTGGTGTTTGGATTGACCAGTCTGTGGAAAAACACGTACATGCCGAATGCCACATCGTTTGTCTTCTCTCCATTTATTAAAATAGGAGAGTACGGCGGGAATTTCTGGAGCCTGGTGATCTGCCTGGTGCCGAGAATTCTGATTGGAATCGTGGCGTATTACGTATTCAGAGGTATTATGAGGACCCTGAAAGCGAACAAGGCAAGAAGAAGCATCGCTCTGGCTGCGGCGGCAGTTGCCGGATCATTAACCAACACACTTCTGGTAATGAATCTGATCTACTTATGTTTTGGAAAAGAGTATGGAGCAGCGGCGAGAGGACTGTCTGAGGGAATCTATGCAGTCATCCTGGGAATCATCTGTATGAATGGAGTGCCCGAGGCCATTGTGGCGGGAGTTTTGACTGTGGCCATTACGCAGGCGCTGTTTAAGGCGATGAAGAGATAAGTGATATAATGGAAGATAAAATTAAAATTTATGTTGGAACGCCGGCGGATGCCGGCGTTCTTTTTTTGAAATCGTAGCATTTATATAGATGCTATGATAAATGCTGTTTTATCATGGAATCCGCAGTAAGCATGGTTTCAAAAGCATCCATTACCTCCTCCATGCTGGGGACAGGCGGCAGATCTTCTTCAATCATACGGATCAGATAATCAAATTGTTCTCCGGTGGGTTTTCGTTTGCAGGGGACATTAATTACTTCATATTTTTTCTGAGGGTACTGGTAATACTCGATGAAATCACCTTCCTCCTGATGCTCGTGCCTGTCTTTGGAGAAGATCAGGCGTATTCTTCCTTTTGGACCCACAAATTCCTTGATATTCTGGGCGGACAGGGTGTTGCTGTAGCCTGCTTCATAATATCCGATGGAGCCGTCCGACATACGCAGGGTCACGAGACCGTAATTATACTGGCCCTCCGGAACATCCGGTTCACTCCGGGTGCCGATAGCCTGTATATCCGTTACTTTGGCGCCGGTAAACCAGTGAATCACATCTGCATAGTGGACGCCGCAGTCTATGAGAGGAGATACTTCACGAAGCATGGATAAGTAGCGCTCCCAGTTCATGGTGTGATGGTTCTGAACCATCCGGAAGATGATGGGAAAACCAATGGCGCCATTTTGAATCATCTCTGCCGCATGCTGATACGTTTTGTTGAAGCGCAGGAGATGGCCAATTAATACTTTGATTTCTGGATGCTTTTTGACAAGTTCCATGAAGGTACGACCGGATTCCAGGGTATCACAAATCGGTTTTTCGCAGAGTACATGTTTTTTTGATTGAATGCAGGCCTGCAGAATCTCCAAATGGCTTTTGGGTCTGGTGGCAATTATGACAATATCAACTTCATTCGAAGATACACATTCCCGGTAGTCATCGGTAACATGGTCAACACCGTACTTTTTCTGAAACAGCAGGGCCCTCTGGATATCACAGTCGCATACATATGTAAAATGTACCTCGTCTTTGTAGTAATTTTCCTGGATATGAGCCTCCCCCATGCCGCCGCAGCCGATCAGAGCGGCTCTGTATTTCTTTTGCATTGCAGCTTTCCCCTTTCCTGTTAAGTTTATGATGTTCTTATCTTATAATAATTGAAAGAAGATGAAAAGGGATACATTTCCGTACTCCGTTCTAAACCAGCAGGAGCATGCATTGGCTGATTGGAAAGGGAGCAGGTTTTGTGTTTACGATAAAGACGGAATGTGGTATGATTATCAGGCAGTATTACAGAGAGATTTTAACGTTAATCTGTTCTTTCATAAGAACATCTGATCAAATCGCCGGTTAGGCTGGTCAAAACCGGTTGTCAGGGAATTCCATGGAGGTTCCTCCGAAAATTCTCAGCAAATTTTTAATTTTATACGGGCAGTAAAGGGAAAGGCGGCGGATGCGTATGAATGCGTGGCGGTGATGTTTTTTTGTGCTGCAAAAAAGGCGAAGTATTGATGAAAGGGGAGAGTGATCGGATGAATGAGTATCACGACATGTATGACCGGATGGCTAAGCGGTGTTTGATGCTGTCAAACCGTGCTATTATTCAGTTTATCAATGGCATTTACGAGGTAAACCATCCTCTGGACAGTGAAGTAACGTATAACTGGACGGAACATGAAGATGATGATTTGAGAAAGACGCTGGCAGATACAATCATTACAATTGGGGGAGTCAGCAGTTACCATCTGGAGTTTCAGATGTCGGAGGATGGAAGTATTACGTTTCGAATTCTGGAATATGGATTTAATCATGCTATAAAAAAACAGAAGGATGAGGCGGTTCTGGAATTTCCGGAGCCGATTCTGATCTGTCTCTATGAGGCGAAAGCAGTGCCGGCAGAGAAGACACTGGAGATTCGGTTCGGAAATCAAGGTGTCTATCATTACAAGGTTCCGGTGATCAAATATCTTGCCCTGTCTCAGAAAGAGCTGCATCAAAAAAATATGATTATTTTAATCCCGTTCCAACTCTTAAAACTCAGGAAGGAAATTGAAAAAGAGAGAACTGAGGAAAACCTGAAGGCGTTGAAATACCTGGTCACACATGATATAATTAATTCCATAGCAATGAATGTGGAGGCAGGTAATATTACACCGACTGACGGACGTAAATTAAAGAGTCTGACTCTGCAGTTATATCATCATATCTACGACAAATATCAGGAAGTAGCGGATGAAGGGGTGAGTGAGGCAGTGGAAGAGGCATTGATTCTGGATATTGATATTATTGAGCTGGAACATAAAAAAGAGATGAAGAAGAAGCAGGAGGAAGTTGATGCATTAAAGCTCCTCTTGCAGGGGAAGTCTCCGGAAGAGGCTGCCGAAATCCTGCATATATCTATGGAGCGGATGGAAGAAATCATGAAATCGTAACGAAATAAAACAAAAAATATTATAAAATCCCAGAAAATCAGGCGGCCGGAAGCAAATAGAAAGGCTGCCTGCATTTTTTTTGATACAAAATGTAGTAAATGAATTTATGAGTACCTACATTTTATGGTATAACCCTTATTTTATAAGAAAAAATCGCATTTTTAGCTTGACGAACCTTTATTTCTTCTATATAATTGAAACGATGTTTAACTAAAATAGTCTCAATATGTTTATTCATATTGCTATGATAAGCTATTGTAATAAGAGGAGGTGTCCGTAGATATGAAGATGACGTTTCAGCCGAAGAATAGACAGAGATCTAAAGTTCATGGTTTCAGAGCCAGAATGAGCACTCCAGGCGGAAGAAAAGTTTTAGCTTCCAGAAGAGCAAAAGGTAGAGCGAAATTATCAGCTTAAGGAAAGAAATCCCCTCGCATCTGTACAGGGGAATCATGGAAAGCCCCTTCACATGCGTTCAGGGGAAATGATGGACCAGGCCGCAAGTAATTGTGGCCTTTTCTTTTCTTCATTTCCGTGAGCAGCGAGTCAGGCGGACATGTCTATCTGACGACTGCCGCGAGAGTCGAATACCCCGCCTCGGGCGGTAGTGAGGGAGTTCATGAAACATTTTAATTCGATTAAAAAAAACCGGGATTTTCAGGAGGTTTACCAGACTGGAAAATCCTATGCAAACAAGTTACTTGTCATGTATGTGAAAAAGACGGACAGGCCGGAAACCAGAATCGGGATTTCGGTCAGCAAAAAAGTTGGCAACAGTGTGGTCCGGCATCATATAACCAGATTATTGAGAGAAAGCTTCAGGCTTCATGAAGACATGACAGAGACCGGGTTAGACATCGTGGTTGTCGCCAGAGCGGCAGCAAAAGAAGAAAGCTATAAAACAATCGAGAGTGCATATTTGCACTTGTGCGGACTGCATAACATTTTAAAAAAAGAATCGAAGTGATCTTATGGTAAAAAAAATCATGATTTTGTTGATTCGGGGATATCAGAAATTCCTTTCCCCGCTGAAAGTAAGAACTCACTGCATCTACACGCCTACGTGTTCTCAATACGCCATTGAGGCACTGCAGAAGTACGGCGTGTTCAAAGGTACATTTTTGGCTTGTAAGAGGATACTTCGGTGTCATCCTTTTGCAAAAGGCGGTTATGATCCAGTTCCGTAACAGACAGGAAAGTCCCCATTGGATTCGCTCAGGGGAATTAAGGAAAGTCCCCATCGCATTCGCTCAGGGGAAAATGAGGAGGTAGTTCATTGGAATTTTTAGTACTCACGAAAGTCGGAGGCATTTTGGGGCCGTTCGCAACTGTTCTGGGAATCATCATGGATTGGCTGTTTAAGCTGACCAGTATTTTCGGTATTCAGAACATCGGTTTATGTATTATCTTATTTACTCTTGTAACAAAACTTCTTATGTTCCCACTGACATTAAAACAGCAGAAATCTTCCAAGCTGATGAGCATTATGCAGCCGGAACTGAACGCCATTCAGGCAAAGTATAAGGGAAAATCAGACCAGGAATCCATGATGAAGCAAAACGTGGAGATCCAGGCATTATATGAGAAATACGGCACTTCCATGACAGGCGGATGTTTGCAGCTTGTGATTCAGATGCCGATTCTGTTTGCATTGTATCAGGTTATCTACCACATTCCGGCATATGTATCCAGTGTAAAAGACGTATTTATGAACGTTGTAACGTCCATTACTGCTCTTGGCGTGGATCATGTGGGAATGCTGACTCAGTTTGCTACTGATAACAAGGTCAACATGGCCATGGTAAAAGATATCGCTACGAATAACGGCCTTGTAGACTTCCTTTATCAGTTAAACCCAACTCAGTGGGCGGCTCTTCAGGATTTATTCCCAAGCATCCAGGGAACGATCGTTGAAAATGCGGCCAAGATTGAGCATATGAACTCTTTCCTGGGAATCAACCTGGCCAGCACACCGTTCAGCGTTATGTTCCCGAATGGATTTGCAGGCGGATTTAATTTCAGCCTTGCTATTTTAATTCCGATTCTTGCAGGTTTATCCCAGTGGCTCAGTGCCCGTTTAATGACTGTAAATCAGCCGACTGCCGGAAAGGATGACGGCAATTCCATGGCTCAGTCCATGAAGATGATGAATACCATGATGCCTCTTATGTCCGTATTCTTCTGTTTTACATTTGCTTCCGGTATCGGTATCTACTGGATCGCATCCAGTGTGTTCCAGGTAATCCAGCAGGTATTAGTGAACCGCTACATGGACAAGATTGATGTTGACGAGATGGTAAAACAGAACGTTGAAAAGGCAAACAAGAAACGTGCCAAAAAGGGACTTCCTCCGCAGAAGGTTTCTCAGAATGCAACTGCCAACTTAAAGAGCATCCAGGCAGCGAATGAGAGAGAAGAGACTGAGAGACAGGAAAAGATTGAGAAAACACAGGAGCAGATGAAGGCTTCCAATGATTATTACAGCAGCGGAGCAGCTAATCCCAACAGTATTTCTGCAAAGGCACGCATGGTTCAGAAATATAACGATAAGCACAGTAAATAGGAGGGGTTCCGGATGGATATGATTACAGTTTCAGCTAAAACCGTAGATGAAGCAATTACAAAGGCATTAATCGAATTGGAAACAACCAGTGACAAGCTGGAGTATGAGATTGTTGATAAAGGAAACAGTGGAATTCTGGGATTCATCGGTTCCAAACCGGCCATCATTCGTGCAAGAAAGAAAGAGACTATTGATGATAAAGCGATTGCATTTCTCGGAGAGGTATTCGGCGCGATGGATATGGGTGTGAATATCGAGACCGCTTTTAATCAGGAAGAAAAAGAGCTTTCCATCAATCTGGCAGGCGACGATATGGGAATCCTGATCGGAAAGCGCGGTCAGACCTTAGATTCTCTGCAGTATCTCGTAAGCCTTGTTGTAAACAGGGAGAGCGAAGATTATATCCGGGTGAAGCTGGATACAGAGAATTATCGTGAGAGAAGAAAAGAGACACTGGAGACACTGGCTAAGAATATTGCTTATAAAGTGAAGAGAACGAGACGTTCCGTATCGTTGGAGCCTATGAATCCATATGAAAGAAGAATTATTCATTCCGCACTTCAGAATGATAAGTATGTCGTGACACGAAGCGAGGGTGAAGAGCCATTCCGTCACGTAGTCATTTCTTTAAAGAAGGATTATTCGAAGAAGGAACGCTATCAGGATAACAGAGATAAATAGAGTAACGTCGATTGAGGGGTTGGGGCTGTCGGAAGGCACCTCACCCCTTTTCTTTTTCAGGTGAAAAATATGAAGATGAATACAATTGCAGCAATTGCCACTGCCATGAGCAGCTCGGGAATCGGTATCGTCAGGATCAGCGGCGACGAGGCATTTACAATTATAGATAAGATTTACAGAGGGAAAGGAAAACACCGCAGGAAATTATCGGAGGCACCTTCCCATACCATCCATTATGGATATATTGCCGATGGAGATGAGATCATCGACGAGGTTCTGGTCATGTTAATGAGGGGACCGAAGAGTTTTACTGCCGAGGACACGGTTGAGATTGACTGTCACGGCGGAGTCTTAATTACGAAAAAGATATTGGAAACAGTATTAAAATATGGAGCCCGGCCTGCGGAGCCTGGAGAATTTACGAAGAGGGCATTCTTAAACGGGCGGATGGATCTGGCCCAGGCGGAAGCGGTCATCGATGTGATCAATTCCAAAAATGATTATGCGTTAAAGGCTTCTGTCAGCCAGCTGGATGGCGCGGTCTCGAAGGCGGTAAAGGCGCTTCGGGAGCAGATTATCTATCAGATCGCATTTATTGAATCTGCGCTGGATGATCCGGAACACATCTCTCTGGATGGGTATGGAGAGTCGCTCTTATCCGCGATCAAGGGGCTGAAAGAAGGCTTATGGAGGCTGATTCGCTCGGCTGATAACGGCAGAGTGATGACGGAGGGAATCAAGACTGTAATTCTGGGAAAACCAAATGCAGGGAAATCTTCCCTGATGAATGTTCTCGTGGGAGAAGAGCGCGCCATCGTTACGGAGGTGGCGGGAACCACGAGAGATACGCTGGAGGAAACCATCCGGCTGGAAGACATCACTCTGAATGTGATCGATACGGCAGGTATCCGTGACACAGACGATATTGTGGAGAAGATCGGTGTGGAGAAGGCCAGAAATGCCGCCGATGCCGCTGATTTAATCATCTATGTGGTGGATGGTTCCTGTCCTCTCGATGAGAATGACGATGAAATTCTGGAGTTTATCAGGGAGAGAAAGGCAGTCGTCCTTTTGAATAAATCGGACCTGACGATGGAGATCAGCGCGGAGATGCTGGCATCCAGGACGACACACCGGGTTATCGCCATCTCTGCGAAAGAGCGGGTGGGGATTGAGAATCTGGAAGATGAGATTAAGGCCATGTTTTACCATGGTGAGATTGATTTTAATGATGAAGTTACGATTACGAATGTCAGACATAAGAATGCGTTGGAACAGGCATACAGAAGCCTGGAAATGGTGGAGCAGAGCATCGAAAACGCTATGCCGGAGGACTTCTATTCCATTGATCTGATGGATGCTTATGAGCAGCTGGGCCTGATTATAGGAGAAGCGGTGGAAGACGACCTGGTCAATGAGATATTCAGTAAATTCTGCATGGGTAAATAGAGAGAAGGAAGGTTGTTATGCCAAATTTAGAAGAATCATATGACATTGTGGTGGTTGGAGCCGGGCACGCCGGCTGTGAGGCGGCGCTGGCGGCAGCCAGACTGGGCCTTGAAACCATCATGTTTACAGTCAGCGTGGACAGCATTGCGCTGATGCCCTGTAATCCTAATATAGGAGGAAGCTCCAAGGGCCATCTGGTGAGAGAGCTGGATGCCCTGGGCGGAGAGATGGGGAAGAATATTGACAAGACCTTTATTCAGTCTAAAATGCTGAATGAATCGAAGGGGCCTGCCGTCCATTCCCTGCGTGCGCAGGCGGACAAGCAGAATTACTCCAGAGAGATGAGAAATACACTGGAGAATACGGATCATCTTACGATTCGCCAGGCAGAGGTTTCCGAAATTATCGTGGAGGATGGAGTCCTTACAGGAGTAAAGACATTTTCCGGAGCGGTATATCACTGTAAGGCGGCTGTTCTGGCTACGGGTACGTATTTAAAGGCAAGATGTATCTACGGCGATGTGAGCAATGCCACAGGGCCTAATGGTCTTCAGGCGGCGAATTATCTGACGGAATCACTGAAGGCACATGGGATCGAGATGTACCGTTTTAAGACGGGAACCCCGGCGAGAGTGGATAAGCGGAGCATCGATTTTTCCAAGATGGAAGAGCAGTTCGGTGATAAGAAAATCGTACCGTTTTCCTTTTCCACGGATCCTGAAACCATCCAGAAGGATCAGGTATCCTGCTGGCTTACGTATACCAGCGAGAAGACCCATGAGATTATCCGGGCCAATCTTGACCGTTCCCCGCTGTTTTCCGGTGCGATTGAAGGGACGGGACCCAGATACTGTCCGTCTATAGAGGACAAGGTGGTAAAATTTCCGGATAAGAACCGCCATCAGGTCTTTGTGGAGCCGGAAGGATTGTATACGAATGAAATGTACTTAGGCGGTATGTCGAGTTCTCTTCCTGAGGATGTGCAGCATGCCATGTACCGGACTGTTCCGGGACTGGAGCATGTAAAAATTGTGCGAAATGCATATGCGATCGAGTATGACTGTATCAATTCCCGTCAACTGAATGCTACGTTGGAATTTAAGGCCATCAGCGGCCTGTTCAGCGGCGGTCAGTTCAACGGTAGTTCTGGTTATGAGGAAGCGGCAGTCCAGGGCTTTATGGCCGGTGTAAACGCATCTATGAAGGTGTTGGGAAGAGATAGCTTTGTTCTCGACCGGTCCCAGGCTTATATCGGCGTTTTAATTGATGATTTGGTAACGAAGGAAAGCCATGAGCCGTACCGCATGATGACTTCCCGTGCGGAGTATCGTCTGCTTTTACGTCAGGATAATGCGGATCTGCGTCTGATGGGAATCGGTCATGAGATAGGACTTGTCACTGACGAACAGTATGAGAAGCTTCAGAAGAAGGAAGCCGCCATTGACGCCGAGATAAAACGTCTGGAAGGCACTAATATAGGAGCTTCCAGGGAAGTTCAGGATTTCCTGGAGAGAAATGGAAGCACACTCTTAAAGACAGGAACGACATTGGCTGAACTGATCAGAAGACCAGAGCTGAACTATGTTATGTTAACTGAATTGGATCCTAAAAGACCAGAGTTACCAACCGATGTAATTGAACAGGTTGACATAAATATAAAGTACGACGGCTATATCCGCCGCCAAAAACAACAGGTGGCCCAATATAAGAAGCTGGAAAATAAAAAGCTGGACGCGAATTTTGACTATAGCAGTGTAAAGAGTCTGCGGAAAGAAGCCGCTCAAAAGCTGGATTTATACAGACCCATGTCCATTGGACAGGCTTCAAGAATATCAGGAGTATCCCCTGCCGATATCTCGGTTCTTCTTGTTCATTTAGAGCAGCTGCGTTATCAGAAGCGAATGGAAATGGATTCCATGCCAGAGCCAGAGCTTGAGCCAAAGGCAGAGAGACTGGCGTCATCCAGGGGAACAGAAGAAGTGACAGGGAAGGAAGTGTCAGATGACTGCAGAATTTAAAGATAGATTAAATCAAGAATTAAATCAATTTTCTATAAAAATAGAAGATTCACAAATAATTAAATTTTACGAATATTATGAAATATTAGTTGAGTGGAATAAGGTAATGAATTTGACAGCGATTACAGAGCAGAATGAAGTGATTACAAAGCATTTTGTCGATAGTCTTGCTTTAATAAAATCAGTAGAAGAGATATCACTTAATTCTTATCGTATCATTGATATCGGCACTGGAGCTGGTTTCCCTGGAATTCCATTAAAAATCGCATTTCCACAATTAAAAGTAACGCTGATGGATTCTCTGAATAAAAGGGTTAAATTTTTAAACGAAGTAATCGAAAAATTAGATTTAAAGGAGATCCAGGCTGTTCACAGCAGAGCAGAGGATCTGGGAAGAGAAAAAGAATATCGTGAGAAATACGATCTTTCAGTTTCCAGAGCGGTTGCGAATTTATCGACACTTTCGGAATACTGTATGCCTTTTGTAAAACCGGGCGGCTTCTTTATCTCATACAAATCAGGAAAAATAGATGAAGAACTTACATCGGCAAAACATGCGATTTTTCTTTTAAGTGGTAAAGTATCAGGCGTTGAAAGCTTTACACTGGATGGAGCAGACGCAGAGCGTACCTTAGTTAAAATAGAGAAGGTAAATGAAATATCAAAAAAGTATCCACGTAAAGCAGGGGTACCTGCTAAAGAACCTTTAAAGTAATCAAACCATGGCCGGATGTTTCACGTGAAACATCCGGCTATTAATATACTAAACCATCCAGAAAATAGAAAGGAGAGAGTCATTAAAAACCTGGCTAATATTATAACATCCTCACGCATTATCTTTGCCATTGCAATTCTATATATAAAACCATTTTCGATAGCCTTCTGGATCTGTTATTTTCTGGGAGGCCTAAGTGATCTTCTGGATGGTTTCGTTGCCAGAACTTTAAATCAGCAAAGCGAAAAAGGAGCAAAAATTGATAGTATAGCAGATTTCGTCTTTGCTGTTTCTATATTCATAATAGTACTTAAAAATATATTTTTGCCAGGAAGGTTATGGTGCTTTATAAGTTTGATTTTTCTGATTTGTATTATTACATATAGTATTGGATTTTATAAATATCGTACGTTTTCTTCACTGCATACTTACTTTAATAAAGCTTCGGGATTGTTGATATTTATGTTTCCATTATTATATGTAATTTTGAAATTGGATGTCGCTGGAGGTATTGTGTGTGTTGTATCATTTGCTGCGTCAGTTGAAGAGTTGGTGATCGTTATGAAAAGTAGAAGATTGGATAGAGACTGTAAAGGTTATTTTTTAGGGAAGAGAGATAGCATAGTTATTAAAAAAACTGTGCTATCTTTTTTTCTATGTTGTATTATAACGTATTATATTAGAAAAAATGTGATGATGGTGGAGTTTGGAAAGTAGTGTAGAATATTTGATTCATAATATGTATAGAGACAGCATGTAAATAATATTTGAGTGCTTAGTTTTCTTTAGCCGAAATAAGATTATTATGTTCAGTCATAAACTACTATATATATTTCCGTTTTTTTGAATGGTAACCATCTTATCTTTATTAACTGATGGCTCTGACAAAAAAGTTAAACCATTTAGAATTATATAAAAAATAGATTATTGAATATATAAATATATTATTTATCAAAAAACTAATAATGCTTATTTTAAAAGAGAAAAAGAAAATATATAAAAGTATGCGGATTCATAGATTTATAGATCCAAAGTTTTATAGATTTATAGATTTAAAGAATCAAAGATTTAAAGATTCAAATATTCGAAGATTTAAAAATTAAAAAATAAAGAGCAAAGACCGAAGACCGAAGACCGAAGACCAAAGATTGAAGTGCAAAGACCGAAGATTGAAGTGCAAAGACCGAAAATTGAAGACCAAAGACAGTAGGTCGAAGAGCAAAGAGCAAAGAGCAAAGACCAAAGACCAAAGACCAAAGACCAAAGACCTAAGACCTAAGACCGAAGATCGAAGATCGAAGACTAAAGAGCAAAGACCAAAGACCTAAGACCTAAGACCAAAAAGCAAAGACCATAGATCATAGACTAAAGATCTAAAGACCCAAAGAATGAAAGACCAAAAAAAACAACAATTAAAGATTATAGAGTCTAGGATTATAAGAACTAAAAATTCAAAAAACTATAGATCTAAAGAATAAAAGAGAAGAGATCAAAGGCTAGAAATCAAATATTGAAAATCAAAGACTAGAGATAAAAGACCAATAATTCAAAAGATCCAAAGCTCCAAAAGAACCAAAGATAAAAAAATACCAAAAGAAATAAAAGATTAAAAGGTTAAGTGATTAACACCAAAATATATTTATTCCAAAAATACAAAAAAATAAAAACAAATTAACTATAAATTACGCTGTCTAATTTTTTTTTACCATGAGCCAATACAGGTGAATGACTCAGTAATTCTAAATATTGTGAAATAAGCGAAAGAGTAAACCATTTTTTTTCACGGTTCATAGTAATTGTAGCAGGACGGCAGAAAGAAGAGTAGTGAAATATAGTATCAAAGCTTGATTTTGAATAAATATAAAACAAATGCCTTTTAGAAATTCTTCAAAAAACGCACAAGTTTTACATTTTCCTAACTTCCTGCTTTAGCTCCTGACTTCCAAAAAGAAACTAAAGCAAGAAGCCATTTACTCTTTTCTTCCTTTCGCCCTCATCCACTCAACAATATCTATAGTCTAATCTTCATTTACATGCATCAAACAAAAAACATCTGTATCGTCTTATACAGCTCCATCGGATTTTCTAATTGTGGTAAATACTTCGATTCGCTGACCAACGAACTCTCAATAGCCGGATTGTACTCATGATACTCTCCAATTAACTGCCTGATCGAATCCATCGCAGCTCCGCCAACAATATAAATACTATTATCTATTTTTTTCAATGCATTTACAATATTACATTTCGTATAATTACACTTCACACTTGCATACAACGATTTCGGAGACTCACCCAGATGTGCAGCTTCATAATACACATCTACATAAGACGACTTAACCGAATAGGGGTTACAGTAATAGTCCCTCGTAAATTCCTCCGTAATCGCCTGTTTACTGGATGCTATATGATACAGCAAAGTCCCAACAATCGGAAGATCGAGAATAAACTTGTAAAGCTTCGCATGCTTATTCGGTATCTGGCTGCATGTGACAAGACTGTCCGGATTAATCAGCATGATCTGGTCAAAGAGTTCTGGAGCTTGATTACAGGCCATAATCACAAGAGCAGAAGAAGCACCTGTAGCGATAATATTAGTCCGGTGTCCGATCTCAGACTTAATAAAATCCGATAGCAGTTGTACGTACAGGAAGTTCGTGTAAGTTAAATCCGGCTTCTCAGAGCGTCCACATCCGAGTAAATCAATCGTATACACCGTATATTGATCCTTCAAATAGTTGACTAATTGTGTCCATTCGTAGCCACTGGAAAATGCAGTCAAATCATGAACCAATAAAATGGGTTTTCCAGAGCCGGTTTTCGTATAGTGAATGTTGCCGAAACGCCATTTATAGCAAAGAGATTTTGTTTCTGCCAGAAGATTTTTGGAGGTGGCAGATACTTTAATGCATTTATTTATCACTGCAGTAGCAGTAGCAGCACCGGCTGCCAGAGTCAGCAGTGTGAGTAATTTATTTTTTGCTTTCATGATTTCCTCCATTCAGTGCACTAGTCCGCACAGATATATTCCTATTATAATATAATAGAATCCCAGTTACAACGGGGAACATATTAAAAAATTCTTAATCTTAGGCAAAATGTTTCACGTGAAACATTTTTGTCCTATTTATCTATTTTTTTCATATAAAGCATAGGAAAAAGAATTGAAATGTGCTATACTCTATTTTGAACCGTAATTTCCGGTTGTTACAGGGAGAGGAAATATAAAAAATGGGTAGAATTATTGCAATTGCAAACCAAAAAGGCGGTGTCGGTAAGACGACGACCGCAATTAATCTGTCCGCATGTCTGGCAGAATCAGGACAGAAAGTACTAACTGTTGATTTCGATCCGCAGGGAAATGCCACTAGCGGCCTTGGAATAGAGAAGGGCGAAATAGATAAAACCGTTTATGATTTGCTGGTTGGAGAGTGTGATATTGAGGAATGTCTCATTTCTAATATGCAGGAAAATCTGGATCTACTGCCCTCCAATGTAGATCTTGCAGGAGCTGAAATAGAGCTGTTAGAAATAGAGAACAAAGAATCTCTTCTAAAGACATATCTTTCTAAAATCCAGAACAACTATGATTTTATCATCATAGACTGTCCACCATCATTAAACTTATTAACGATCAATGCCCTGACGGCCGCCAATACTGTATTGGTTCCCATTCAGTGCGAATATTATGCATTGGAAGGGCTAAATCAGGTACTAAAAACAGTCAACCTGGTTAAGAAGAAGTTAAATCCTTCTCTGGAGATGGAAGGAGTCGTATTTACCATGTATGATGCCAGGACAAATCTGTCACTGGAAGTTGTGGAAAGCGTAAAAAATAATCTGAATCAAAATATTTACAAAACAATTATACCGAGGAACGTCAGACTTGCAGAAGCGCCGAGCCATGGAATGCCGATTAACTTATACGATTCCAGATCGGCGGGTGCGGAGAGTTACCGGCTGTTGGCAGCCGAAGTAATTAGCAGAGGGGAAGATATATAGCTATGGCGAAAAGAACAGGATTAGGAAAGGGTCTTGGAGCAATATTTGGAGATGAAGTGATGGAATCTGCGGCAGAAGAGCAGGAAGCAAAACATCAGGCAAAGAGTAAAAAGGCTCAGGAACCGGAGAAAAAAGAGGAAGACAGCGACATTGGCAAGGAATTAATGGTGAAGGTAACATCCATAGAACCGAATCGTGAACAGCCCAGAAAGGACTTTAACGAGGAAGCAATGGGGGAACTGGCTGAATCCATGAAAGTATATGGAGTTTTACAGCCCCTTCTTGTACAGAAAAAGGGTGATTATTACGAGATAATCGCAGGTGAACGCCGCTGGAGGGCCGCTAAACTGGCTGGTCTTAAGGAAGTTCCGGTCGTTATCCGCGAATATACGAAACAGCAGACAATGGAGATTGCTCTTATAGAAAATGTCCAGCGTGAAGATTTAAATGCTATTGAAGAAGCAAAAGCATACCAGCGATTGATCCAGGAGTTTGAATTGAAGCAGGAAGAGATCGCAGCCAGAGTCGGTAAGAGCCGTGTTACCATTACGAACAGTATGAGATTACTGAAGCTGGATGAACGTGTACAGGAAATGCTGATTCAGAATCAGATAACCGGAGGTCATGCACGCGCACTCTTAACTGTAGAGGATGGCGAGCTTCAATATAAGCTGGCAGGCAAGATTATTGCTGAAAACTTAAGCGTCCGTGAGATAGAAAAGATCGTCAAATCACTGTCAAAGAAGAAAAATCCGAAGGAAAAGAATGTGGAAGATGAGAGTCTGACATTGATTTTCCGTGATCTGGAAGAGCGGATGAAATCAGCGATGGGCACCAAAGTGAGCATCAACAGAAAAGATAAAAATAAAGGAAGAGTAGAAATTGAGTACTATTCTGAGTCAGAATTGGAAAGAATAGTAGAATTGATAGAATCCATAAGATAGTAGTAATGGAAGTGAGGACGAAAGAAATGGATAACAGTATGATGGATTTATGGCCGGTCGACCCGGGCTATATTATTCTGGGGTTGGCTGTACTTACACTAATATTGTTGATTATCGTAATCATCTGCCTGATTCAGATGAGAAGGCTTTACCGCAGATACGATTATTTTATGAGAGGTAAAGACGCGGAAACCCTTGAGGAAATCATCATGGAACAGATGGGAGATATCGAGGCGCTGAAGGCGGAAGACCGTGCGAATAAAGACTCAATCCGCAATACGAATAAGAATTACAGAAGCGCTTTCCAGAAATTTGGTCTCGTGAAATACAATGCTTTCAAAGGTATGGGCGGAAATTTAAGCTTTGCCATGGCTCTTCTCGATTATACCAACACTGGATTCGTCTTAAACTCCGTACACAGCAGAGAAGGCTGCTACGTCTATATTAAAGAAGTAGAGCGGGGAGAAACAGATGTGCTGCTGGGAAGTGAAGAGAAAGACGCTCTGGAGCAGGCACTGGGATATCATTAAAGTAAAAACCCCATTTCATTTGGGAGGAGATTATTCCTCACAAATGAAATGGGGTTTTGTAATTGTCTATATCATAACAATATCTGAGACATATTCGCATGATGGGATTCCGTCAAAGCGGCACCAATCGCAGTACCATATTCAGCCTGTTCCGGTATAATAAAATGTACATCGAACATCGTTTCCAGAGAGCAGAAAATATCCTTACACTGAGGAAACTTAGCGAGATTGCCAATCATAACAAAGTTGTTAATCTCACTGTTGAGAGAAGATAGTATAGCGGATTTTCCGATTGCCTGAAGTACCATATTAATGAGGCCTATGGCAATATCCTCTTCGCTAACTTGACTCCTCACCTTGCCGAAGTTAGAAGCAGTAGCGGTGAGTGGGAGTCCAGGAAGCGCCTCCTTGGAAATATCACAGATCTGCAAATCTACGTGGCTTAAATCGCCGCCGCTGGCCAGTTCCATGATCTTGCTGATCTCCTGTGTCTTTAAAAGTAAACTGGATAAGCCGATGATGGTTCCGCCTCCGATACCGATTCCGCCGGTATGTACGATCTTATCGCCGTTTACCTGGACAAAAGAGGTGCCGGTACCCATACTGACCACAATTAAATCATTCATGCCGGTAAAGTAGCGGCCTCCCAGTCCGTTGGAAGTAAACTCATCTACCTTGAAAGTAGGAATACCATAAAGCGGCTGTTCTACATTAGCGCTTCCGACTCCTGTAATCATAATCTTCTCTATATCACTTAACTGTATTGTATTGTCATAAATAAATTTCCCAAACGCGCCAAAAAGAGATGCGATAGGATTATTAGCTTTCACGAATGTTGGAATTTTCAGGTTATTATTTTCAAAACCAACAATTTTGGTGGTGCTTCCTCCGATGTCAATTCCTATGATAATTCCCATGGTCAAGAATCTCCTTTGATCGATTACGGTGACTCGCGGCACTTCACAGAAGCATGCAGTATGCAAATAGTACAGCGCTTCGTGCATAAAGCTTAAAAGCATAAAAGTATAAAGCCTAAAAGCCTAAAGCCTAAAGCAAAACACACAGCTTATAGTGCAAACGAGTAACCATTTTCAGTGACCCTAGTATATCATAGATTAGCAGGAATGCAAAGTTTTTAAATCAATCCAATAATCATATAAACGGCAATAGCAATTGAAAAAACAGCCACGCCCTTTTTGAGAACCCTTACATTTATCCGTCCCGCCTGTCCTGCTCCGAAGAAAACGCCGATGGCCTGGCATACAAAGCTGATCAGACAGAGAACGAGAAGTCCCTCCTTCGGGCAATTGGAGAGATATCCCACACAGGCCGGAAGAGCAATGAAAATGGAGTCAAACAGGCTGACACCCACAGCAGTCCGAACCGGCATTCCAAGCGTAACCAGTATAGGCATGACGAGAATCGGTCCGCCTGCACCGGAAAGAGCGCAGATGGCACCTGTGATAAAGCCGAACAACAGTACGAATGGCTTGTTGGCAAGTAACCCGGTATAAACTGGAGAGCCGGACGGTAAAGTGGCAGAAGAATCACCAGAGGAAGCAGCCTCCGGCTTATCCTTCTTAACCAGAATTGAGAGGCCGGACGCCAGCACTACGAGGTAAAGGAACATCTTAGCGGTAGTCAGAGGAATCATAAAATTCAGCCTGACGCCGAGCACAGCCCCCGCGATACTTCCGATTCCCACCAGAACACCAAACTTTAGATCCATCTGTCCCTGCCTCTGATAGCGGTAGGAACCGATGATTCCCGAGGTGAGAAAAGAGATAAAGCTCAAGGCCAGAGACAGGCTTAAATCCATGCCTAAATAGCCAGTGAATACAATGGGAAGCAGGAATCCGGCGATGCCGGAGACTCCTACCAGGGTGCCGACAATCAGGTTCATTACAGCTATTACCGGTAACATAATTCGTCCTCCATAAGATGGTTTTTCGTAAGCCAGGAATGCGCTTCAAAGCGTATTTTTTCTTCGTCCAGCGTGAGAATCTCTCTGTTCTTCATCAGGAATTTCCCAGCGGCGATGGAATGGATCACATCCTGCGATGAAACACTTTCTACCAGGGTGTGTACCAGATTGTTTGTAGGGTAAAGATGAGGCTGATCTAAATCAACCGCAATTAAATCGGCACAGAAGCCTTCTTTCAGCTGACCTGATTTATTATGTAAACCGAGTGCACAGCTTCCGCCTTCCAGAGCCATGGAGAGAAGCGTCTCTGCAGGCATAATTACCGGGTTGGACTCCGGGACGCCGTAACGGATGTTCATGATGGAGCGGAATATCTTCATCTCCTGGAAGAGGCTCATGCCTCCGTGTGCAGTTCCATCCGTTCCAAATGCCACGGATATTCCGCTTTCCAGAAGTCTGGGGGTGTTGGGGACGCCTTTCCCGCAGTTGCTGAACGGGCAGTGGACTGCCTTAACTCCTTTAGCAGCCATAAGCTCAATCTCGTGCTCTGACAGCAGGATGCTGTGTGCACTGACAAAATGGTCTGAAAGCACTCCGAGGCTGTCTAAATACTCCATAGGCCGCATCTGATAGCGCTCCAGGTGGTAGTTGATCTCATTCGGATATTCGTTCATATGGGCTTCCACCATGGCGCTGCGCTCCGAGGCCGCCTCAAATACACCGCGAATCAGTTTCTCGGAACAGGAAATCAGGGAGCGGAGAGAGTAGTAGACGCTCAGCCTTCCGTCGCCGGAGCCGTTCCAGGTGTTGTAGTACTCATTTAAACGGGAAATGGATTCTGCCGCGTCAGCCCTCATGGAATCAGAAACTTTCGTATCATCCATGGTAGACAGTGTAAGTGCGCCTCGCAGACCGGATTTTATGTAAACTTTGGCCGCCTCATCCATGTGAATTCCTCCTGCATCGAGGAAGGAGGTGGTACCGCCGCGGATCATTTCCAGGGAGCAGAGAGCGGCGCTTAAGGATACAGCCTCTGGAGTCAGGGTGCTTTCAAATGGAAGCATAATTCGTGTCCAGATCATCGGCAGAGCATCCAGAATCTTTCCGCGAAGCAGCTGCTGACAGGTGTGCATATGACCGTCTGTCAGGCCAGGCATCCAGAGGAGGCGGCTCCCGTCTACAGTCTGCTCGGCCTCCGGGCAGGAGAGGGAGCCAGCGCTGCAGATCGAGGAAATCATACCGTCTTTTATGGCGACATCCACACCGGAGCGAATGGCCATATCCGGCGTCAGGATGCGTGTATTTTGAATCAGTATATCATAGATGGGTTCTTTCATATAATAATCTCCATAATTCTTTTGAGTTGAAACGAATTAAATGTTGCAGTTCACAGCCCGGTCGGTCTCTGCTTCCCGGTCTGTGAACTACAACGTCTAAATTGCGTGAGTCAGAGACAGAATCACATTGGCAACCAGGGCGGAGCCAAAGAATGTTCCTGTCATGACGAGAAGAGCGATGATTATCATCTTCCAGCCCTGTTTTGCGAAGGCCTTAATCTCATTTCCAATAGAAATACCGGCAAACGCGCCTACCATGGTCAGAGGAGCCGTAAAATTGATCTTGTTGGCGGACTCAATTACAAAGGAAGAGATCGGTGAGATTGGACATGCCGCTAAGAGTCCCACAATCGAGCAGTAGGCCACGATTGGAAGCTTTAACGGGATAATCTTGCTTAATACAACTCCAATGCAGGAGATGACAAGGAGCACGCATACACCTGGCAGAGAGTCGAGAAATGCTACCTTAAATCCAACAAAGTTTGCCGTCATGATGCCAAGGCAGGCAATAACCAGTAAAAATCCCCATTCTTTATATCTCATAATCGTCAGTCCTCCTTATTTTTCTCCGCGCAGACGTGCAATCTTTGGTTCCAGGAACGCATACAGCTTGTTGCAGAGCGGAATTCCTATAAATATAGCAACGTAGATACCGGTGATTCCGGAAAGGGTCTCACTGGTGCTGGCAAGCGCCGAAATCTTATCGGCCATAGCCGGGTAAATCTCTGTTAAGCTGGCCGTAGCTGACGCCATCATGATGCCGGCACCGACGCCGGAGGCCATTCCCAGTGCGTATGGGTGGAAAATATTTAAAGCAGCTACCATGGTAGCCATAAATCCGAAATAAATGGTTCCGATCATGCCGCCGACTATGTAAATGGATAAGCTGCCGCGGGCTTCCGGTGAATCCGGTCCATACATATCTGTAATCAGGGCCAGATTGGTTTCACGGTTGATGGAATGTGTTGCACCGATTGCCTCACGCTTTAAGCCGAGGAGAAGTGCGAATGGCAGAGCGAGGAAGATCGTTCCCAGGTTGCCGATTTCCTGCAGTAAGAGAGCCGGACCGGCCTGAATAACCGTTGAAAGGCTGGCGCCTGCATTGATGCCGAGCTTTGCGATAAAGGGGCAGATAGCCACGATTACCAGCTTTGACGCTGCGGTTACTTCTTTTTCTTTCATGACCTTTAAGATCTGCGGTCCTGATAAAATACCCATGAAGAGAGAGTAGAAGATCGGGAACAGGATCAGCATTCCGGGGCCGAGAGGAATCTTAATCTGGCCGATGCTGTCTGCAATCAGGATAAAGATAAAGGCTATGATGTACACACGGTACTCTGTCTTGATCCGCTCCTTTAGGGAGGAATACTGGAAGGTTTCTTTTTTCATACACTTACGCTCCTTTTGGTAAAATGGTAACATTCGCTTCGGATATGTTTGATAGCTTCATTCTAGCGGAAGAGAAGCAGATAAAAAAGGACAAATGAGATATTTTGCACAAAAATAGGGAAAAATGTTTTTATAATTATAAGATAGTACTAAATTGTACGAGATTTGATGAATAAACAGGCAATAAAAAAAGGTCTGTACAGATAACGGGGAGTACCCGTTGCTCTGTACAAACCTTTTTTGAATCAGTTCAGAATCTGAAACTGATTAAGCTGCGTATACGTTGACAGCCTGGATTCCACGGTTGCCCTGAGTGGTATCGAAAGTAACTTTCTGGCCATCTTCCAGAGACTTATAACCATCTGTCATAATTCCGGAAAAATGAACGAAAACTTCTTCTCCTGTCTCGTCGTTTGTGATGAAGCCGTAACCCTTTGAGCTGTTAAACCATTTTACTGTACCCTTATTCATGAGGTACCTCCTAATATAATATTATTATATTTGTTCTGAAACTAAAAATCACATATTTTTGTAAAGCATTATTAACAAATAATGACTTACAAAAATATGTGAATCAAAATCTCATTAAAATACTCTATTATGATATCATAGTACGAAAAAATTGTCAAGCAATTCTGAAAATTATTTTATTTCTGTTTTTGGTATCAATATTTTACATTTGTTTTTTCGCGCTGTATAATAAAAGAAGCGAAAACATCGGAAAAGGAGCCGGAACATGAATTGGGAGGAATTGCTGAAACGAGCGCCAAAGCTTGAGGCATATATCAAACATATGCCGCCGGATATCAAGGCCCGCAGTGTCATTAAGGTGATACCGCCGGGACAGATCATCCACCAGAAGAATTACGAGCTGGACTATTTTGCATTTGTCTGCTGCGGAGACCACCGGGCCATCAATGAATTTGAAAACGGTAATGTGTATATGATTGAGAAGAACGAGGCCATAGACTTTGTGGGCGAGGTAACAATCCTGGCGGGGCAGGAGCGGACCTCTGTCACCCTGGAGACCATTACGGAATGCGTTCTCCTCCAGATGCCGAGGAAGGATTTTGAGCGGTGGATTAAGGAAGATATTGATCTTCTCTATTTAATAGCCAGCAAGGTGGCGTTTAAGCTGTACCGTTCCTCGTCAAAGAATGGGGCGACGCTGTTCTATCCGCCGAACTTTCTGCTTCTGGAGTATCTGGTACAGTACGCCGATAAGCATATGACGGGAAATAAGACGAGCATTACAGTTCCATTTACCAGGAATCAGCTGGAGGAGGAGCTGGGAATCAATATTAAGACCTTGAACAGAACTGTTAAGAAGTTAAAGGATACCGGCATGATCGGGATCACGAAAGGAAAGCTGACCTTTGATAAAGAGCAGTATAACAAGGCCGTTGCGGAGCTGGCTGTGCTGAGAAAGGGGGCAAATCACTGGTAAAACAGCTGGATGAGACTGGAAATTATATCAGTATAAAAGTATTTATTAGATTTGAATAAAAAAGGGGGTGATATTGTTATTTTTTTGTCAATTCTATTATTGACAATTATTTAACGAAAACATATAATGATACTACAAAGTTCGTTAAAAAAATATCGAACATAAAAAAAACCTATTAAACTTATTAAAAAAAACTGGAGGTAAGTCAGGATGGCAAAGAAAGAAGAACAGGTAAAAGTTCCGGAAATCATTGACAATGTAGACGCTTTGGTTGCAAAGATGGAAGCAATGAGAGAAGCTCAGAGAGAATTTGCAACCTTCACACAGGAACAGGTGGACAAGATCTTCTATGAAGCAGCTAGTGCAGCCAATAAAATGAGACTCCCTCTCGCCAAGATGGCAGTGGAAGAAACCGGCATGGGTGTTGTGGAAGATAAGGTTATCAAAAACAACTACGCAGCTGAGTACATCTACAATGCCTATAAAGATACAAAGACCTGCGGTGTTATTGAAGAAGATAAGGCATACGGAATTAAGAAGCTGGCAGAGCCGATCGGTATCGTAGCAGCCGTTATTCCTACAACAAACCCGACTTCAACCGCGATCTTTAAGACACTGATTTCTTTAAAGACAAGAAACGCGATCATCATTTCCCCACATCCGCGTGCTAAGAATTCCACGATCGCTGCCGCAAAGGTAGTTCTGGACGCAGCTGTTAAGGCCGGCGCACCGGAGGGAATCATCAGCTGGATCGATGTTCCTTCACTGGAATTAACGAACGAAGTAATGAGAAGCGCAGACATCATTCTGGCCACAGGCGGCCCTGGAATGGTTAAGGCTGCTTACTCTTCAGGAAAACCGGCACTGGGCGTAGGCGCAGGCAATACACCGGTTATCATCGACGATACAGCCAATATTAAGCTGGCAGTAAACTCCATTATCCATTCCAAGACCTTTGATAACGGTATGATCTGTGCTTCCGAGCAGTCCGTTACCGTTCTGGAAAAGGTATATGATGAAGCGAGAAAAGAATTTGCGGCAAGAGGCTGCTACTTCTTAAAGGGTGATGAGATTGAGAAGGTTCGTAAGACTATCATCATCAACGGCGCTTTAAATGCCAAGATTGTAGGGCAGACGGCTTACACCATTGCAAAGCTTGCAGGTGTCGAGGTACCGGAAGCGACCAAGATCTTAATCGGCGAGGTTGATTCCGTTAATATAGATGAAGAATTTGCACATGAGAAGCTGTCTCCGGTTCTTGCCATGTATAAGGCAAAGGATTTCGACGACGCGCTTGCAAAAGCAGCTCAGCTGGTTGCTGACGGCGGCTACGGCCACACGGCTTCCCTGTACGTAAATGTAAATGAGCATGAGAAGATCATGAAGCATGCCGAGGCTATGAAGACATGCCGTATTCTGACCAACACTCCATCTTCTCAGGGCGGTATCGGTGATATCTACAACTTCAAGATGACTCCATCCCTGACATTAGGCTGTGGTTCCTGGGGCGGAAACTCCGTATCTGAAAACGTAGGTGTAAAACATCTGTTAAATATCAAGACCGTTGCCGAGAGGAGAGAGAACATGCTGTGGTTCAGAAATCCTGAAAAGGTTTACTTCAAAAAAGGCTGTATGCCTGTTGCACTGAGCGAATTAAAGGATGTATACGGTAAGAAGAGAGCATTCGTTGTAACAGACTCCTTCCTTTACATGAACGGTTATACAAAACCGATTACAGATAAATTAGACGAAATGGGCATCGTATACACGGTATTCTCCGATGTACAGCCAGACCCGACGCTTGCCAACGCACAGGCAGGTGCAAAGGCTATGAGAGCATTCCAGCCGGATACCATCATCGCTCTGGGCGGCGGTTCCGCTATGGACGCAGCCAAGATCATGTGGGTAATGTATGAGCATCCGGAAGTAGACTTCCAGGATATGGCTATGCGTTTCATGGATATCCGTAAGAGAGTCTACACCTTCCCGAAGATGGGTGAGAAAGCATACTTCATCGCGATCCCGACCTCTTCCGGTACTGGTTCCGAGGTTACCTCCTTCGCAGTTATCACAGACCAGGATACAGGCGTTAAATATCCGCTGGCTGACTACGAATTAATGCCTAAGATGGCGATTGTCGATGCAGACAACATGATGAGCCAGCCGAAGGGCTTAACAAGCGCTTCCGGTGTGGACGTTCTCGTTCACTCTCTTGAGGCTTACGCTTCCGTTATGGCTTCTGATTATACAGATGGCCTTGCATTAAAGGCTATGAAGAACGTATTTGATTACCTGCCGACTGCTTATAATGAGGGAAATAATGTTGAGGCGAGATGCAAGATGGCCGATGCTTCCTGTATGGCTGGTATGGCGTTCAACAACGCATTCCTGGGAATCTGCCACTCCATGGCGCATAAATTAGGTGCGTTCCATCATCTGCCGCACGGTATTGCAAACGCATTACTGCTCAATCTGGTAATGGAATTCAACGCTTCTGAAGTACCGACCAAGATGGGTACCTTCCCGCAGTATGAGTATCCTCATACACTGGCAAGATATGCAGAATGCGGACGTTTCTGCGGCGTAACCGGTAAGGACGATGCGGAAGTGTTCAAGAAATTCCTGGTTAAGATCACGGAATTAAAGACAGCGGTAGGCGTTAAGCCAACCATCCAGGCTTATGGAGTCGATGAGAAGTACTTCTTAGATACTCTTGACGCTATGGTAGAGCAGGCATTCGATGATCAGTGTACAGGGGCTAACCCGAGATATCCGCTGATGAGCGAACTCAAAGAAATGTATTTAAAGGCTTACTACGGTAAATAAGTTTAAATAGGTTGCAAAGGGCCGTACCCGATTCGCGGGACGGTCCTTTGTGTTTTTCGTATTCAGACGGCGGTTTTATCGCTGTTCAATGGTTCCGCCATTTTTAAAGAGGAGAATCATCTCATGGGTCAGACTGACATTCGTATAGTCGCCGGGGATATCTTCACGTTTCATCCAGACTGCTGTGGATAACTCGGTTTCATCCAGATGTATCTGTGGAGAACCATCCAGCTCGGCAAAGAAACCTACCAGCATGGAGTCGCTGAAGGCCCAGGGCTGGTTTTTGTAATAGCGGATGTTTTTTACCTTCAGACCGACTTCTTCCATGACCTCACGGCGCACGGTTTCCTCCAGCGTTTCACCAAATTCGGTATAGCCGGCTACCAGGGCGTAGCGGGTGTATTCTCTGCCGGCGTATTTGGTGAGGAGAAGCTTGTCTCCGTCGGTGATGGCTACGATAATGGCCGGCGCGATCTTTGGATAAATGGTGTTGCCGCAGGAAGGGCAGACTATCGCCCGCTCTTTCCTGCTCTTCATGGATTTCGTGCCGCAGCGGCCGCAGAAACGGTTATTGCTGTAAAAACGGTGGAGTTCCGCCCCATTGGCGGCGGCAAAGGCCATCCAGAGCGGCTCTAAGTCGCGGATCACCGAGGTTTTATAGAGCGCCAGAGCTTCATTTTCGGAGAGCGTGACGCTGGTTTCATCAATTAAATAGTATTCCGCAGAGTCGATGGAAAAGAGATAATCACAGTGGCCTTTGACGGCGTCGCCGTCAGATAGCTCTGAAAATCTCGGAATTTTTAACGCGTCGGTGTGTTCCAGAAGGATGGAACCATCCTGGAAATATAAAAAATAACTGTTTGGAGACGGTGTTTTAACGTGAAATTCGTTCCGGAACCGGTGAGGTTTGATTTCCTGAATCATGCGTGAGATGCCTTCTTTCTAATTATATTATCGTATTATTCAATCATATCACGGTTGTATTCAGGAAATCATAGCAGATGAGCGTAGGAAAGTCAATGGATGAGTTATGATATTACGTCGTCAGAAAACCGGCGCGTATAAGGAGTCTGCGCATCTGAGTGCCGAGGATGACAGCCAGAATGGTGAGTACGATATCTTTTGGTACGAACGCAGTCATGGAATAGATGAAAACACCGCCGACGCTCATGTCCCCGGCGAGAAATGCCCATTGGAGGCCACCGGCCGCTTCGTTGATGGCAAGTCCGATTAAGGGGAACAGGTAGGAAAGGACGGTGCCCATCTGTCTGTTGGCTGTCTTAAAGCGCAGACCGCATAACACAGACATCAGAGGCCATGACCAGATGTATCCGCCTGTAAAATCGACCAGGACTGAGAAGCCGCCGCGGAAATTGGCAAAGATGGGGAGTCCGACGGCGCCCAGCAAGATATAGGAGAGCGTACCCAGGAGTCCCAGCCTCCAGCCGAATACGACGCTTACCAGAGCGATTCCGAAGACCTGGATGGTGATGGGAACGCCTGTGGGCATGGGAATGGAAATCTGTGAGATTATGGTGAGTATGGCGGCTATCATTCCGGCAAGAGCCAGATCCCGGGTGGAGATGCGTTTGGCCGGTGATGCTGAGGTGACAGCGGCGGATTCTTTTAAATGCATAGTGACAAGACTCCTTTCAGCTTTTTATTTCGATTTGAGTGTATCATAGAGAAAAAACAATGTCAACTAATTATAAAAAAGAGTTTACAATTAAATTAATAAAATAAAGTTTCATCATTTCTTGACTTTATTTTATTTACTTGCTATAATTTCTATCAGTTACAAAAGGCAAAGGGGCCGGAACGTATGTTCTGGCCCCTTTTTGCCCTTTTGGAAGCAATATTCACTGATGTGAAGTCGTATGGTAAATGTGGAAAATCACAAGGAGGAAAAATCTATGTCGTATGTTGATGAAGTTTATGAGAGAGTGGTAAAACAGAATCCGGGAGAAGCCGAATTCCACCAGGCAGTAAAGGAAGTGCTCGATTCTTTGAGACTGGTCATTGACGCAAATGAGGAGAAGTACCGTAAGATGGCACTCTTAGAGCGCCTCGTAGAGCCGGAGAGAGTCATTTCCTTCCGTATTCCGTGGGTTGACGACAACGGGCAGGTACAGGTCAACAAGGGATACCGCGTGCAGTTCAACAGCGCAATCGGGCCGTACAAGGGAGGCTTACGTCTTCATCCGTCCGTAAACCAGGGTATCTTAAAATTCTTAGGTTTTGAGCAGGTATTTAAAAACTCTTTAACAGGACTTCCGATCGGCGGCGGCAAGGGTGGTTCCAACTTTGATCCAAAGGGCAAATCTGACAGAGAGGTTATGGCATTCTGCCAGAGCTTCATGACAGAGCTTTACAAGTACATCGGCGCAGACCAGGATGTTCCGGCCGGCGATATCGGCGTAGGCGCAAGAGAGATCGGCTATATGTACGGACAGTATAAGAGACTGACCGGCTTATATGAAGGCGTTCTGACCGGCAAGGGCTTAACATACGGCGGTTCACTGGCTCGTACACAGGCGACTGGCTATGGCCTCGTATACATTGTAGATGAGATGTTGAAGCACAACGGAAATGAACTGGCTGGAAAGACAGTAGTCGTATCCGGATCCGGCAACGTGGCAATCTACGCGACAGAGAAGGCACAGCAGCTGGGCGCCAGGGTGGTTGCATTAAGCGATTCCAACGGATACATTTACGATAAAGACGGCATTAAGCTTGATATTGTCAAGGATATCAAAGAGGTTCGCCGCGGACGTATCAAAGAGTACGTGGATGCAGTTCCTACCGCTGTTTATACAGAAGGAAAGGGAATCTGGAGCATTCCATGTGACATCGCTCTTCCATGCGCGACGCAGAACGAACTGAATTTAGACGATGCAAAGGCCTTAAAGGCAAACGGCTGCTTCGCAGTGGCAGAGGGCGCTAACATGCCTTCTACAAGAGAAGCAACGGACTTCTTCCAGGAGAACGGCATGATGTTTATGCCTGGCAAGGCAGCTAACGCAGGCGGCGTGGCGACTTCCGCACTGGAGATGAGCCAGAACAGCTTAAGACTTTCCTGGTCATTTGAGGAAGTGGATGAGAAGCTTCATGGCATCATGGTAGGCATCTATGCGAAAGCAGCGGATGCGGCTGAGAGATACGGCGTAAAGAGCAACTATGTGGCCGGCGCCAATATCGCGGGATTTGAGAAGGTTGTGGAAGCTATGATGGCTCAGGGAGTTGTGTAGGATTCTGAGGATTTCTATTAGACTGCTTATGAGACGAATGTGAATAATTAATAACCGGAAGACAGGAAGGGATACCGATCCTTTCGTGCTTCCGGTTTTTTGATTTTGCAAATCGCAGAAATAACAATTGATACAAATCACAATGAATTTTTATACTCCGTAGGACTGATGCCCTCCACCTCCTTAAATGCCCGCACAAAATGCGCCGGTTCGGGATAGCCCACCGCGTCGGCCACCTCATAGACTTTCAAGTTTCCCTGACGGATCAGCTCCTTGGAGGTCTGGATGCGGAAATCCCGCAGGTACTGGCGGAAGGTGATTCCTGTCTTACTTTTGAACAGCGTGCTGAAATAGTTAGGGTTTAAGTATACATAAGCGGACACATCGTTCAGGGTAATGGTATCCCTGTAATTATTCCGGATATATTCCTTGGCCTTTTTTATGACGAAGTCTTCTTTATTATTAAGGGAATCCATGGCCTTTTCCACATAAAAGTTCAGCGTGGCAAACATGGAGGTCTGAAGCTCTTTTAAGCTGGAAGCATCCTCGATCTGCGCCAGAATGTCATAGTCTGTCAGGCTGGACTGGCTGACGACCGGGATGAAGTTGGCGTTGCGTCCCATCAGGTCATAAATACCATTGGATAACGTTCTGCGCAGATGCGCGACTGGGGGGCGGCGGCTGTTAAAGTACGCGAACAGCCGGGAGAGGTGTTCGAGGGCGCCGGCATAATCGTATTCGGCCAGGGCGGCGGTCGTTAAGTCTAAAAGCTCCTGTTCCGCCGCCCGGTGCCGCTTCATACCGGTCTGCTCTCCTTCCTCTGAGCCAGTCCACTCCTTTGAATCAGCCGTATAGGGCAGGTCGAAGAAATACCGCTCAAAGCCCCGCAGGCATTCCGCCTTTAAAAAGGATAAGTCGGCCAGGGGCAGAGGGCTTAAGCTGGCGCTCACGAAGAGTCCCTCGTCTTCCAGCTGCTTTAGAAAGGCGGCTGTAAGGGCGGCGCATCTGGCGGTCTCTCCCAGTTCAAAAAGCAGCAGAATCCAGTACTGGCCGATCTCACCGTATACCGGGCAGTAGGAGGATGAAGGAGGAAAACAGGACTCAAAGCGGGTCTCGATAAAATTACGGATGATTTTCTTGCGGGAATAGAGGCCGTGGGACATATCGACGTACAGAACGCGGCAGGGCGTATCCCGGTTGATGTGGCTGCGCGTCAAAAATGCCTCTTTCTCCTCGTCTACCGGGGCGGATCCGAAGAAGCCCTCCAGAAGAATCTGATTCTTTAAATCGGCCTCCAGGGCCGGTGGATTTAAGGAATTGATCTCCAGCGATTTAAAGATGGAATCCAGGGCATTTAAGAGTAGTCCCTCGTTGACCGGTTTTAACAGATAATCGATGGCTCCCAGCTTTAAGGAACTGCGGACCAGATTATAGTCGTCATATCCGCTGAGCACCAGTGTCGGAGGAATGACGTATTCTTCCTTTAAATGCGTGAGCAGCTCTAAACCGCCCCACACAGGCATCTTGATGTCGGTGATGACGGCATCAAAATGAAACTTAACCACCTGATCGAAGGCGATTCGTCCGTTTTCCGCGGTGTCCGTAATGACGGTGTCCGGATAAGCATTTTGAATCATCCGGGACAGTCCGATCCGGATGTTGGGATCATCATCAACCACCAGTATTTTATACATGATTTTCCTCCTCCTTGCTGGAGCGTGTCTTAAAATTCATTCCTGTCATCTGCACGCCTCATTTCGCAGACGTAAGCGGAATTTTAATGCAGACTGAGGTTCCGCGTCCCTCCTGGCTCTCGATCGTCAGCCCGTAGCCGATTCCATAATATAGCTCGATCCGGCGGTGCACATTCTTTAAGCCAATGCTTGTAAATGCCTCATTTTCACCTCTGATATAGCCGTTCAGTGCCTCCACCTGTTCCGGCGCCATCCCCACGCCGTTATCCGTTACCTGAAAATAGAGGATTCCCTCTTTCTGATATCCGAAGATACCGATCCGTTCATTTCCTGTAAAGCCCTCGAATCCGTGGTTCAGCGCATTTTCCACGAGGGGCTGGAACATGAGTTTTAATGACAGGAATTCATATAAGTCCTGGCTCACCATGACATTGATCTTCACGGCGTAGTGGAAGCGGTACTGCTGGAGTGTAATATATTCCTTTAAATGCTCGATTTCCTCCTGCAGAGTCACCAACTCGGTCGGTGAGGAGACCCCGTAGCGCAGGACATCGGCCAGCAGCAGGCACATCTGGGAGATATCGTGGGCGCCTTCCGTGTAGGCCGCCATACGCATGCTTTCCAGCGTGTTGTAAAGGAAATGAGGATTAATCTGATTACGGAGCATCTGAAGCTCCAAATCGCGTTCTGCAATATCCTTTAAGTAAACTGTATTGATCAGATGCTCCACCTGTCCGGCCATCTGGTTAAAAGAGTTGGTCAGATATCCCAGCTCCGCATCCGGCGGAATCTCCACACGGACGGAGAAATTCCCCTGTCCGATCTCTCCGCAGGCGGACACCAGGGTCTCGATCGGTTTCGAGATACCGCGGAAGGTGTACTGGACGAAGAGGATGATCAGAAAGAGCAGAAGCAGTAGGGACACCAGGATCGTTACCAGCGGCATATAGGAGATTACGGCGGCCGGAGTGGATATCACACAGGACAGGCCGGTGGAATGATCGGTCACCATATGGAAGAAATAGCCGTTTCCTTTGAGACTTATGTTCCCTTTGAAGTTTACATAAGTATACGGAACTTCGGATGACGCACTGGAGATCCCGGTGGCAGGCATCCGGCTGGACATGGTTTCCAGCGGAAAACTGTCAGAGGAGGACAGCAAACCGTTATCTGCATCTAAGAGGGCATAGGACTGGCCTTTATAGGAATGCAGGCGGGTAAAGGAGGACTGGAGGTCATTGATATCCAGCTGGGCAAGGACGAGGCATAGCGGGGCAAATGAGCTGCGCAGATTAATGAGGACACGGGTGCCGTAGAGGTAGTGCCGGGAGGCTCTGCCGGATGGATCTTCCTCGGATTCATTGAAATCAGAGGGGATCTGGTCCGATTTCAGCAGTACAAGTTTGCCTTTCCGGTCTATGACATGCTCCCGCCAGGGGGCCTCTGTGAGAGAGGACGCGTTGAGGCGGGTGAAGTCCCTGCTGTCGAAGATGATGGGATCACCGTCGTTGGTGTAGAGATAGAGGCCTTCCAGGGAGGGAAATAGGTAGAAGAGCTTTCTCGTGGCAGTGGTAAATGTCTTGGAGAGAGCGGCACTCGTCTCCTCTGAAGTGGCATAATCCGATAAATAAGGGAAAATGGAACCGTTTCCGTTATTCTGATAATGCTCCTGAAGAAGATAGGAAGTCACCTTATCCAGAGTATCCACCTTGCCGGAGGCCTGTTCCAGCAGAGTCGCAGCCGTCTGATAGGCGGCGGTGTCCAGCCGGGCATAGGTCTGCCTGCGAAGTGTTATGAAAATATAGGTAAAACAGCCTGCCATCAGCAGGACGATTAAAAACAATATAATGAAGAGACGTTTGCGGACTCCTAAATGCTTCAGTGATATCTTCTTTTTCATGGTGTTCCCCAATCTGACCGTTCTGTGGTACAGACCTATTATAGCAACAGAAAATGACAGGATGCAAGCCGGCGGAGCGAGGATGTGAAGAAATGGTAAGAAATATAAAATAGGGGTATTCATTTCCTGTCTGAAATTGATTATGATTAGATCATCAAAAAGACGTGCACGTTTGAAAAAAGGGAAAGTGAGAAAAGGTTATGAGATATCGGAAAGTAATGGCGGTTTTATCAGCAGCTGCACTGGCAGCAGGCATTATAACAGGATGCGGCGGAGCATCCGATCATACAGGCGGTGAGAGTTCTAAAGCGGTGGCGGGATCTGTCACACTGGATTTCTTTCAGATGAAAAATGAAGCTAAATCCGTTTATGATGAGATCATCGCAAAGTTTGAGGCGGAAAATCCCGGTGTCAAGATCAATCAGATCTCCCCGGCAGACTCCGAGACCGTATTTTTGACCAATATTTCCACCGGCGATATTCCGGACATCATGAGTGTCTATCCGGCGGAGGCGACGTATAAGAGCATTATGGACGAAGGCATCATGGCGGATATGACCGGTGAGAAGGTACTTGAAAACGCGGAAGCCACAGCCGTGAAGATGTGCGAGCATAACGGAAAGGTATATACCATGCCATTTGCCCTCAGCTCATTCGGCATTTTCTGTAATAAGGACATGTTTGAGGAACAGAATCTGGAGCTTCCGGAGACCTGGGATGATTTGATTAAGGCTTGCCAGACCTTCGAGGCGGCGGGTATTACTGCCATCGCCTGCAATGATAAGGACTCTGTCGCACTCGGACAGGAGGCGGAGCGAATCATCGGTATCATTAAAAATGATGTTTACAACGATTTTGAGACGGTTGGAACGAGTGACGCTTCGTTTACGGACGCTAATCTTCCTTACGTGCGTACCATGGCGGAAGCCATGCTGGAGCTGAGAAAGTACGGCCCCAAGGATTCTCTCGCAATCGGCAGAGAGCAGGCCACCTCTGACTTCGTCAATAACAAATATCCCATGTTCATCAGCGGAACCTGGGGACTGGCGGCCATCTTAAAGGCAGCGCCTGAAATGAACCTTTCCATGGTACCGATTCCTAATCCCGCAGGGGAAGCGCAGTCCCTTCCGATCAATGTGGACATTGCCCTGGGATACTCTGCGACGACAGAGCATCCGGAGGAGGCGCTCAAGTTTATCGAATTCTGTGCAAGACCGGAGATCAACCAGCTTCTGGCGGACAATGAGGGAACACCTACGGTCATTAAGGGCGTAGAGTACCACATTGAACCCCTGGCCCTGATGAAAGAGAAGATGGCGGGAGACAAGACCTTCCTGACCCTTGTCAACTACTGGCCGGCCGGCATGCGCAACGAGTGGGCAATTCCGATGCAGCAGCTTCTGATCGACCAGAATGTCGATCATTTCCTGGAAGAGACCGACAGGATTGTTAAACAGTACTACAAAGAATCCTAGAGTGTATTTGAACATGAATTTTCAGATATACTTGAGAGCAGATGTTGAATACGCTCTATAACAAAAGGTGTTGTGCTTACGTTTCCCAAGGAAGCAGGCACAACACCTTCTTTCAAAAAGAGAGGGTTTTTATGAAGAGTAAGAAAAAGATAAACAACAGGGATATCACGCTGTTTCTGTTCGTGATACCGGCAGTGGTGCTCTACTGCATGTTTTTTATTTACCCCATTATCAATGGTTTATATTACAGCATGACGGACTGGAACGGGATCACGAAGAAGTTTCATTTTATCGGACTGGGCAACTATCTCTCCATCGTGCAGGATGCCCGTTTCCGCGGGTCCTTCCTGTTTACCCTGGTCTACGCGCTGATGCTCCTGGCTCTGGTTCTGGTGATCAGCATGGTGCTGGCGCTCCTTTTGAACAGCAAGATTAAGTATAAATCGGCCTTCCGCGCCATTTATTTCTTCCCGGCCGTCATCAGTATGCTGACTGCGGGCCTGATATTCAACGAGTTCTTTTACCGGGTGCTCCCGGGGATTGGCGGGCTATTTGACATCGAAGTGCTGAAGACCAGCATCCTGTCCAATCCCAGCCTGGCGAAATACGGAATTCTGTTCGTTCACGTATGGCAGAGCGTGGCCATACCTACCGTACTTTTGATGGCGGGGCTTCAATCGATTCCGCAGGAACTGATTGAATCGGCTTCTTTGGACGGCGCGAATAAATGGCAGCTGTTTAAACACATCACGCTGCCCTTCGTGCTCCCGGTGGTGACTGTGGTGGTCGTTCTCATGTTTAAAGACGGTCTGATGCTGTTTGATTACGTGGTGGGCCTGACGCAGGGCGGACCTGCGGGTGCCACGGAGAGTGTGGCGCTCCTCATCTACAACCACGGGTTTAAGGAAATGAAGTTCAGCTATGGTATTGCGGAATCCATTATTCTGTGCATTCTGGTGTGTACGATTTCCTTTATCCAGATTGCCGTCAACAATAAGAAGAAAGTCTATTAGGAGGGAGGACCTATGAAAACACAGACGAAACGGGCAGCCGGCACGTATCTCATTCTGGGAATTGGTATCCTGCTCATCATCTATCCCCTGTTTTTGACAGTCATTTCGGCCTTCAAGACGGAACCGGAGATTACAAAGAATTTTCTGGCGCTGCCGGAAAGCTTTTACCTGGGGAACTTCAAAAATATACTGAGCCGTCCCGATTACTATCAGGCGGTTGGAAATACCTTATACATAACGATTCTGTCTCTGGCCGGTATGATCGTGGTTCTTCCCATGGTGTCCTATTCCATTGCCAGAAAGATGGATGTCAGCCGTTTTTATAAATACCTCTATTTCTTCCTGCTAGTCGGAATCTTTGTGCCGTTCCAGGTAAAAATGATGCCCTTAATCAAGACGATGAGCCGCCTTCACATGCTGACTCCCACTGGAATCATCATTGTGTATGTGGCCAGCTCCATCTGTGAGGGCGTGTTCCTCTACGTGGCGTTTATCCAGGGCGTACCGACGGAGCTGGAGGAGGCAGCCTACATTGACGGAGCATCCACAGCCAAGACGTATTTCCAGATTATTCTGCCGCTCTTAAAACCCATGACGGCCACGGTGCTGATCAAGATGGGCTTATGGATCTGGAACGATTTCTTTCTTCCCCTGCTGGTATTAAATAAATCGACGAAGTACTGGACGCTGACGCTGTTTCAATACAACTTTAAGAGCACCTTTACGGTGGATTATGCGCTGGTGTTTGCCACCTTCATACTGTCCATGCTCCCGGTGTTCCTGGTGTACTTAGTCCTGCAGAAACAGATTATCGGCGGGCTGACCAACGGGGCGGTTAAGGGCTGAGTGATGCGGCGGCTTATACCGCTGGAAAGGAGATTATACCATGAAAATAAAGTATTTGGGAACCGCGGCCGCGGAAGGCTGGCCGGCGCTGTTCTGTGACTGCCCATCCTGCCAGATGGCGCGGGAGCTGGGCGGTAAAAATATCCGGACACGCGCCCAGGCGGTGGTGGATGGCAGACTGTTAATTGATTTTGGACCGGATACGTATCTGCATGTGATCAGAGACGGTCTGAAGCTTCATGAAATAAACCATTGTATCGTGACTCACGGGCACTGCGACCATTTCTATGCCACGGATCTGATGATGAAGGCCAGGCCCTATGCCCAGTCCGGAAGTGCCGCGCCGTTTCATGTCTATGGTACAAAGCGGATCGGGGAACTGTATAAACGCATGCGGGATGTGGATGACGACTGTGAAAATCTGGATGACTGTGTAAAACTCTCTGAAATTTACCCGTTTCAGCCATTTTCCGTCTTAAATTACCGGGTGACGCCTCTTCGGGCCGCCCATGATCCGGCGGAGTGCTGTCTGATCTTTCTGATCGAGGATGAGGCGGGAAAGACGCTTCTGTATGGAAATGATACGGCGTATTTTCCGGAGGAGACGTGGGAGCAGCTGCGCGGCCGGCGGCTGGATCTGGTCAGCCTTGACTGCACCATGGGTATTCTGGGGGACGGAGCGACCCATATGGGCTGGAATGGGGACGTGAGAACGAAGGAAAGGCTGGAGGCTATGGGTTGTGTCCATGACAATACCGTGTTTATCCTCAATCATTTCTCCCATAACTGCGGTCACGGGCTCTCCCATGAGGAGATGGAGGCGCTGGCGGCGCCAAAGGGCTTTCTGGTAGCCTGCGACGGGTTTACAGCGGAAGTATAGGACGAAAGACGGGAGAGAGAAGATGCAGAAAAAATTAAATCGGATTTATGACGGCCATATGCAGGCGCTTTTATTCTGGATGTGCTGGCTGGTGTATTTTGCCTCCTATATCGGCAGGCTTAACTATTCATCGGCCATGCCGGCCATGATCGGCGGATCTGTGATAACCGCCTCGCAGGCCGGATTTATCAGTATGGTCTACTTTTTTGCCTACGGAGCGGGGCAGTTTCTCAACGGTATGCTGGCAGACCGCCTCCATCCGGGGAAAATGATATTCGCCGGGCTGTTTGCCTCCGGTCTCTTAAATCTGGCCATGGGTTTCTTATCGGGCTTTGGGATGATGGCGCTGTTCTGGTGTGCCAACGGGTATACCCAGGCGATGATCTGGCCTCCGATCATGAGAATCTTTGCAAAGATGATGACCGAAGAGAGAAAAGTAAAATACTGCGTGCATATCACCTCCACCATGGCGGTGGGAACGCTTGCCTCCTACCTGTTGTCTGCGGCGATGATCGCGGCTGCGGGCTGGCGGTTTGTGTTTTATGCTGCCGCCGTATGCATGTGCGGGGCAGCGCTGGTGTTTTGGCGCGGGTTTGCAAAGGTCGAGGCGTATTCGATGGGACATGGGGATGCAGAAGCATATGGGGGTGTGGTAGAATATGAAAAGAGGACAGAACAAGGGAAAACGGCAGACACCGGCTCCATGCCATTTGGACGGCTTCTGACCGCATCTGGCCTTCTGTTCCTTCTGATCCCGGTGGTGGTTCACGGCGTCTTGAAGGACGGTGTGACTTCGTGGGTTCCAACGTATATCAGCGAGACGTTTATGGCCTCGCCGACGCTGTCCATACTGGTGACGACCATGCTTCCGGTCATTAACCTGACCGGGGCCTATGCCGCTCAGTTTATGTACCGGAGATTCTTTCAGAAGCATGAGGTTAAGACGGCGTCCTTTTTCTTTCTCATTGCCACCGGCGCGCTGGTTCTGCTCTGGCGGTTCAGCGCGGTCAATATGTTTCTGACGGCGGGGCTGCTGTCCGTTATTACGGCGTCCATGATGGCGGTCAATACGCTGTTTGTTAATCTGCTCCCGCTCCATTTCGAAAAGGAGGGGAGAGTTTCTACCGTTTCGGGATTTTTAAATGCGATGGCCTACCTGGGATGCGCCATTTCCACCTATGGAATTGGTGTGCTGGTGCAGCATGTGGGCTGGCAGGTGACGATCTTCGGCTGGCTGGCCATGACTGCCGCGGCTCTGGCCGTGTGCTTTATTTTAAGAAAACGGGTATTCACAGTAAAGATGAGCATGAAGGAGGAGACAATCCATGAGCAAATGGGTCTATCAGGCAGACGGGTTCAGCCCCGATGAGGAAAGCTGCGTGCTGCACGAGACCGTGTTCCATAACGGGAACGGCTATATCGGTGTGCGGTCTAATTTTGAGGAGGGGTATCCGGAGGGACAGAAGACCATCCGCGGCTCCTATATCAACGGATTTTACGATTTTATGAAAATGCCCCAGGCGGAAAAACTCTGCGGCTTTGTCGAGGAAAAGCAGACCATGGTCAATGTGGCCGATACGCAGACAATCCGCTTAAAACTGGGCAGTGAGGAATTTTCCCTGTTTGAGGGAACCGTCCTCCGGTTCTGCCGCCGTCTGGATATGGAAAAAGGTGTGACAGAGCGCAGTATGGTCTGGCGTTCTCCCGAAGGGAAAGAGGTGGAGATCACCAGCCGGCGTATGGCTTCTTTTGTTAAATTACCGCTTTTTACAGTGGAGTATCAGGTGAAATCCTTAAATTACAGCGGTGAAGCTGAAATAATCTCGGATCATAACGGGGAAGTGAGCAATTACTGTAATCCTGACGATCCGAGAGTCGCGGGGGAAAGCATCTCTCACCTGCACCCGGTAAAGGCAGTGGTGGAAGGAGATGTGTCCTGTCTGGTCACGGCGGCCGCGGCTTCCGGCCTCGTGGCCTGCAGCGCGGTATGCCATCGGCTTTCCGTCCCGGCCAAGGAGACGAGGGAGACGGCGGGACACCGGATCACCCGGACGTATGCTTTTCAGATGATGGCGAGTGAGACCATTTCCCTGACGAAATACACGGTATTTACGGATTCTGTGCGCCGTCCGGATGCGTTGGCCTGGGCCATGGCTGAGATGAGTGAGGCCGTGGAAATGGGACTGGAGTACTGGTATCAGAGGCAGCAGGAGTACCTGGCGGAATTCTGGAGGCGTTCGGATCTCGATATTGATGGGGATGAAGAGACAGCTGTGGCGGTGCGCTACAATCTCTATCAGCTGCTTCAGTCCGCGGGCCGGGATGAGTTCTGTAATATTGCGGCAAAAGGGCTGTCCGGAGAGGGATATGAAGGCCATTACTTCTGGGATACGGAGATGTATATGCAGCCGTTTTTCACTCTGACGAATCCGGATATCTCCAGAAGGCTTCTGTCGTTCCGGTACAGAACGCTCGACGAGGCCAGGAAGAATGCCCGGATCGCCGGACACGAAAGCGGGGCATTATATCCGTGGAGAACCATTATGGGAAAGGAGTGCTCCGGATATTTTCCGTCTGGAACGGCCGCATACCATATCAATGGGGACATTGCCTATGCGGTGGCGGCGTATTACCTGGTGACAGAGGACCGGGAGTTCCTCGCGGATATGGGCGCGGAGATTCTGTTTGAGACAGCCAGGCTCTGGATGGATGCAGGAAATTTCCATGAGGGCCGTTTTGAGATTCATGAAGTGACCGGACCGGATGAATACACGTGTCTGGTGGATAACAATTACTATACAAATGCGTGTGCAAAATACAACCTGCACTGGGCCGTAAGATCCTGGGAGATTTTAAAGGAAGCGGGAACACTGGGGCCGGTGGCGGAGAAGATCGGGATGACGGATGAGGAAGCGGCTCTTTTCCGGCAGGCGGAGGAGGCCATGTACCTGCCGTATGACGAGAAATTGGGCATCAATCCGCAGGATGAGACATTTCTGTCTAAAAAGATCTGGGACTTAGACCATACGCCCAGGGAAAATTTCCCGCTTCTCCTTCATTATCATCCGCTGTATTTATACCGCCATCAGGTGTGCAAGCAGGCGGACACGGTTCTGGCCCACGTACTGTTTGAGGACATGCAGTCCAGGGAGACCATGGAAAAGTCGTTCGACTACTATGAGAAGATCACAACACACGATTCCTCGCTGTCTACGTGTATCTTCAGCATCATGGCTTCCCGTCTGGGCAGAAGAGAAAAGGCATACAGCTATTTCGGAGATTCGGCAAAGCTGGATCTGTTCAATACGCACCATAACACTGGGGATGGAATCCATACAGCCAACATGGGCGGCGTCTATATGGCGGTTGTCTATGGCTTCGGCGGCCTGAAGGTTAAGGAGCAGGGGCTGTTCCTTGCCCCGTATCTGCCTGAAAAATGGAACGCCTACCGTTTCCAGTTTGTTTATCTCGGAAGCCTGATTTCGGTGGAGGTGAACCGGGAGGGATGCAGGCTTACTCTGCTGGAAGGAAATCCGCAGACGGTGACGGTTTACGGAAAACAGTGTTCTTTAACGGGAACGGCTGCGTTTTCCATGGGTGAGAAGAATGTGCCACAGTATGACGCGGTAATCTTCGACCTGGATGGAGTCATCTGCCACACGGACGCCTACCATTATCAGGCGTGGAAGGCGCTGGCGGACCGGCTGGGAGTGCCGTTTGATGAACAGGTCAACAATCTTTTACGGGGCGTGTCCCGGGAGGAGAGTCTGGAGATTATCCTAAAGCATGGCGGGCTGACCACATTGACGGATGAGGAGAAACGGCGGGCCTGTGCTGAGAAAAATGAGATCTACAAGGGACTTTTAGATGAGATGTCACCGGCCGATTTAAGCGCGGAGGTGAAGGACACGCTTGACGGCCTGCGAGCCTTGGGAATAAAGCTGGCGATCGGTTCCTCCAGTAAAAATGCGAAAAAGATTTTGGAGCGGATCGGTCTTGGCGGCTATTTTGATGCCATTTCTGATGGAACGAATATCACGCGATCCAAACCGGATCCGGAAGTATTTCTACTGGCGGCGCAGTACGCGGCGGCTGATCCGGAGCGTTGTCTGGTCGTCGAGGATGCCAGGGCAGGCATCGAGGCGGCGTGCCGTGCCGGGATGGACAGCGCCGGTATTGGTGATGCGGCATTGTGCGAAAAGGCAAGTTACGGCATGGAGACATTTTCACAGCTGCTGACAATCTGTGGAAAGCCGTAAAATGGGGATAAAATCATAATAATTTTATAAAATATTACTGGCATTATCTCATATTATAGTATATAATAAGCGATAAGACTTGAGGCGGAGTTTTCTTCGCCTCATTGTTTTCTTTCCTGAAATGTGAGAAAATAGAGACAGGGGAACAGGAAAGCAGTAAATTTGAGCAAAGAAGTAAATCTCAGTAAAGCAAAGGCAGGTGACGACATTATGCATAAATTCTTAAGGTCTATTGGATTCAGCCTCTACCAGAAGGACCGGGATATCGATAAATTGTTAGATCAAATGACAGAAGATTTATCCGGCATGAAGCGGATTCAGCTGGATGAGGAGACGAACCTCTGTGAGATCAGAAAAGAGGTTGCGCCTGGAATGGGAATCGCCGTATTTGGCCAGATGGACCGGGAGGGAGTATTTCGCCGGAATTATTACTATCCATTTTTGAGAAGCGAGGATATGACATCGGATGTGTCCTGTTCCATTCAGCGCCATACAGAGCGTGAGACGTATGCGGGACTGCTTGATGAGTATAAGGTCGGTATTTCCCTGATTTTTTATATCGATAATTCATTCGAGTGCAGGGAGAGAATCATGGATAAGAGTTCCCTGGAGACAAAGCGGGCCAATTTAACCGGGCTGGCGGTCAGCGGTAAGATTCTTCTGCCGATTCAGAAGACAGAGAAGCAGCGGGAGAATGCAAAGGTTACGGCAAAGGAGCGGAACACGCTTCTGGAGGCAGCCAAGAACGGTGATGAGGACGCCATGGAGACTCTGACCATCGAGGACATCGACATGTATTCCCAGATTTCCAGACGGGTGATGAAGGAAGATCTGTATTCGATCATCGATTCCTGTTTTATGCCGTGCGGAATTGAATGCGACCAGTACTCGGTAATCGGTGAGATTACGGAAATCGTGGAAAAGAAGAACCAGATTACCGGAGAAGAGGTTTATGATTTGAAGCTGGAATGCAGCGACATCGTATTTCATGTGGGAATCGCAAAGCAGGATTTGACCGGAGAACCGGCGGTTGGCAGACGGTTTAAGGGACAGATCTGGATGCAGGGCAATGTGGTGTTTGATGAGGCGGCGGACTAGAGTGTGTTTGAATATGAATTTTTAAACACACCCTAAGCCGGGGGATTTTGAAAGATTCTTCAAGTAAAACTTGACGAAACGCCTAATTGTTAATATAATAATATACAGCCTGTTCGCGGAAGACCCGCGGCACAGGGGATGTTTCTGTAGCTCAGCAGGATAGAGCGTCCGCCTCCTAATAATCAGATAACCTGAGTCCTGTGAGGTAAGTTCGCTCTCTCCTTTCTATAAAAATTGCATATGTCCTCGTAGCTCAGCTGGAGCACACGCCTCCTAAGAGAACTTAGAGCGCTCGCTTTTTGGGGATTCGCCCCGCAAAATTTAATACGTGTTTCTGTAGCTCAGCAGGATAGAGCGTCCGCCTCCTAAGCGGAAGGCCAGCGGTTCGAATCCGCTCAGGAACACCAGACACATCGCCGAAAGCCTTGATTTTACTGGGTTTTCGGCTTTTTTGTTTTTGGTGAACCTTTTAAAATCTGCTAATAAAATTGTGTCCTTGCTAATAAAACCGGGTCTGCTAATACGAGGTGAATGGTTTGGGGCTGTTTTTACATGAAATTCTGTTTGCTAATAAAATGGTCTTTTTTTGATCCCATGGTAAATATTTTTGGGCTGATTTGCTAATACGATTTTTCAGCCCCCAAAATTTTCTGCTAATAAAATTATTCTTTATTAGCAGACTGGACAGACTGGATGACTTGTATTAGCAAATCAGGGTTGGTCTGAAACAGGGTTTGCAACGCCTGTTCTATTGCGCCGGGTTGGGCGATGCCGGTTCCGCCATCGTTTCCGATTGCTTCTTCCAGGCCATTGCCAAGGAAGTCGTCCATCTTGTGAGCAAGCTTTTCACGGTTGTCCTGGAAGGAATGTTTGCCGTAACGTCTGGTAAGCATCTCTAAGTTTGCCCAGCCTCCGGCCTGCATGACTGAATTAAAGTCTCCCTGGGATACAAACAGCTTTGCAGTGGCGCTTGTGTGACGAAGGCTGTGAAATACAATTTCTTCCGCTTTAATTTCCGGATCATTCATTTCTACCAGAATCTCTTTAAAGCGCTTGTTTAAATGCTCAGTCATCATTGGGCGGCCGTTTGCCTGACAGATTACCAGATTGTAGTCTATATATCCATCGGAGCCTAATTCTGCCTTTAATTTTTCCTGCATTTGTCTTAGTATCTGTAACGAATTGAGAACCATCTGCGGGACATCTACATCTCGCGCAGAATTATCAGTTTTAGGCTGCTTTAGGACAATACAGGTTTTCGCTCCGGGAATTAGATTGGGAAACTTAAACAGTATCCTTACTTTGGGCAGTTTCAAGTTTTTCTTACTGATCCGGTCAATGGCTCTGTCAATGTGAAATATCATTTTCTCATAATGGACACGGTCCCATTGCAGCCCGCCGATTTCGCCGCCGCGGATCGTGCAGCCTATGGCAATTAATACGGCGCAGTGAATCAGGTAGTAATCGTAATTGTCAGGGCGGCAGGTATATTTTAAAACCTTTAGGATTTGGTTAGGCTCCAGGACTACCCGCTCCTGTTCTTTATGCTCTGGAAGAGTTGCATTAAGGAACGGATTTTTCTTTCTGTAATCCCAGCGCACGGCCAGATTAAAGGCACAGCGCAGGATTTTGTGAATGTCATGGATTGTGGACGCTGTAATGTGTTCTCTTGTGGGTTTCCCCATATTTGTGGCAGGCTCCGCTTCCTTTTCTAAAAAGTCGTAATAATCATCAATCATTTTGGTTGTGAGAGAAAGAAGCTTTTTATCACCTATATGAGGATGGACATAATTCTCCAACAGCCCTACATTGCCATCATAGGTTGAGGCAGCCCATTTTTTATATCCATACTTCTCTATGAACTCATATAGAAATTCACTGATGGTCATTTCTTTAAGACGGTTCTTTGATTCGTCACCTGCAGTCTGCTGTGCCTGTTCATGCTCAATTTTTGCCTTCATGGCTTTTGCAGCGGAATATGTCAGTCCGGATTCCCATTTCTGCTGACGTTTTTTTCCTTCCCCTTCGTAGTATACTACGGAATATGTTTTACCTCGCTTTACGATAGATGCCATACTGATTCTCCTTCTTATTTGTGTGTGTCAAGCCATTCATCAAAGGAGGGTTTTGAGACTCTGACATATTTGCCAACCTTGACCGTTTTAAAAAGCGGCTGTTTACAAAGGTTGTATGCCATGCTGCGGCTGATCTGCAGGATGTCTGCAATTTCTTGAACTGAGTAGGTTCGCTTTTCTGAAACGGCTTGTTTGTCGTGGTTAAATTCTCCAACTGCCATGTTTACTCCTTTCTTTTGCAGTTGAAGGGGGAATCAGCACAATCCCTGTCTGTTGCTCTCCATATATCTTATACGAGGTGAACCTACGACTTTTCAACTGCAATTAGCAGATTATTTTTGATAGTAATATTTTTGAATGTACACTCCAGGTCATTTCCTGCGCCAAAGTTATGCCGCGTATTGGCAGGCTGTGCTATGCACGGATTAAGAAACGGGCACGCTCAAAGGGTCATCGCATACTGTCCGAAACGCCTGTATAACTCCTGGAATGGGGTATGGGATTGTCAAGGTGCAAAAGGAATATAACAATATCTGGTATCGCGGTTTTAAGCTATACACTATATAAATAGGGGGCGGTTAAGATATTTCTGCAAAAGAGAAAATATTTATCCTGATATTATGAAAAACCATATATTGCTTCATTTCTTCCCGGTTATCTGGTATAATTGCTTCAACCAGAACTGGGGGAGGTGCTATTACATAAATGAGCGGTGCTATATTGATCCAGTCACTGAAGCAGCTGTGGGGAATGATTGTGCTGGAATATAAATATCACGGCAATCTTCCCAATATTGAAAACTATCATACGCAGGTAAAATACTCTCTTCCATTTGATGGTGAATGGGTGGTTGCAAATGGGGGAGTAACTGAAAAAACCTCACATTCCTGGGAGATACCAACGCAGAGGTATGCTTATGATTTTATAATATTGGATAACACTGGAAGCAGCTTTAAGGGGGATGAGACAGAGGCAGGCTCGTTTTATTGCTATGGCAGGGATATCCTGGCTCCTGCAGATGGCAGTGTTGCGGAAATTTGTACCGGGAACCTGGACAGCGGAATCACGAAAAACAGGGCTGTTTCATGTAAAGCCCGGGATATTAGAGGGAATTATATTCTGATTTGTCATTCTGATCAGGAATACACATTGTCAGCACACTTAAAACCGGACAGCATACAGGTTTCTGTGGGGCAATCCGTAAAAAGGGGAGAAAAAATTGCGGAATGTGGAAATTCCGGGAACACCTCGGAGCCGCATCTCCATTTTCAGGTGCAGCTTGGGAAAAGCTTTTATTCCTCTCCCGGGCTGCCGATAGAATTTGAGAATTTGATTGTGAAGGATACTCTGAATTATGAGAAATTCGATGACAGATACTTGAAGGAAACGGTAGAAAATCATTATCCGCCGTATATCGGAGTTGGGCAGACAGTTAGCAACTTTAATGACAGACCTGGATAAATAAGCCGGGGTTTACAGAGGAGAATTGACGATGAAAAAAACAGATTCAGATGACAGGTTTGGATTAGGATTAGCTTTAGGAGTGATAGCCGGCCTTGCGATTAATAATTTAGCACTTGGAGTAGCTTTGGGATTGATATCTGGTTCCTTAACTAAGCTTAAAAATAAAGATAAGAAATAGTTTAAAGCTCAGGATTAAGGGCTTCGGAGATTAATAATCCGAAGCCCCTTATCTTAAACTCTAAACTGTCTGATACACCTTAACAACGTAATACTAAGCTCCTGGAACAAATCTTCATCAAAGCTGCCGTCAATAATTGAATTCTTAATAAGCAGCGGTCGGTACATCTTCATAATCTCAGCAATAGCCGGCTCATTTCCGGTCTTTGCCTGCTTCAGCAGTTCCATGAAATCCATCTCTATCTTCTCCTATCTTCTTTTTGATTTTTTGAAGCGCACGGTAATAAACTGCGGCTGCTCCTTTATAGGTTATTCCTAACTCTGTGGCAAGCTCCTCAAAGCCCTTGTCCTCCAGGACATGAGAAAGAAAAACGTGCCGTTCCCGCTCCGTGATCTGTTTCAGTGCTGACACAAGCGCATCATTTTCCAGCTGCAAAAGCAGCGGCAGATTACTATGTAATTGTTTGTCAAATTCTAAATACCAGGCTTCGTCCTCCAGGTAACTTTCCATACAGATTCTTCGGCTCCTCTGGTTCATGTAATCCTTCCGGCGTCTGTTTACAGCGGTTACCAGATAAGATGTAAAACGGTTCTGCAGTTTCTCTGCTTCGCTCTGTCCATTATTTCTCTGCCACATGGCCTTTCCTCCATTTTCAAGAATTTTTGTAAAATTTTTGAAAATGGTGGTCCGCGGCAACGGGCGGAAACCTTAAAACAGAGAAAGCAACCGTGATTACGCCAATAAACGTAAACGGCTGCTTTTCTGACTGATACATTGAGAAGTTCAATAGTAAGCCCATCACTTCTTAAAAGTGGTGGTATCCATAAAAAGACAGATACTTTTTCTTGAAGTAATTTAAAAAGTCCTATTGGGTCATGTATCCTGAAAGCTGTGTGTCGTGGAGCTGTATGGCTTTTGAACAGCTCAATGTTGTGGATAGTTTTTTTATCCATAACATTGCTCCTGGCCCGCAGCTATGCGGACGGCACACAGGCGGCGTCTCATCCTCTCTCATGTCCGGGATTTGGCAACACGAGCTGCCACCCTGCCGATATATGTGATTGTGGTGTTACAATATTGGAAATCCCTCAAAATATAACAGGGAGATCCCATCATTTTATAAATGACAAGTCCCCCTATTGACATATCAGTATTCTATTGTGGTACTATTGCTGTGTTTTCTCCTCCTATGCTTTAATTCAGCTGCCATAAGTTAATTTTATAAAAAAAGTATTAGATAAACGTAAGTTAATTGTGAGTAAAGTATAAGACCGTTCGACAAATTTTGTGTTCCGGTTCATTTCAGCCATGAAAACGTATAAGTATAAAGATAGCGTGAATTTTTTATAAATAAACAAATTTTGGCTTGCGGTTCTGCCTGTTGTCCCGTATAATAGGCCCAATATCTGCCATGCAGAAAGGAGGAATACCATACCATGGACAACGCCGCAGGCGACGCTGCCCCGTGTACATACGTTCAAAATTTGATTGGCTATGACATACGCACGTCTTGCGCTTTTTTGCGGCTGAGATGTGCTTTTTTCGTGGAAAAAGCGTATATGTCGGAATTTCAATGGTAAAATTATGAACCGTGTATTTCAATATTTAAAAGGACAGCCCCCGGGCCGATTAATTACGTTAGGCTTTGCAACAGTGATCCTGCTTGGGACCTTCCTGCTTCTGTTACCGATATCCGTGAACCCTGGCATGAAGGTAGGGGTAATCGACGCGCTTTTTACAGCCACAAGCGCGGTATGCGTCACGGGTCTTATTGCAATAGATACCGCCGACCATTTTACCGCGTTCGGACGGGCTGTGGTTGCCCTTCTGATTCAGATTGGGGGACTGGGTGTTACCTCTGTGGGCGTGGGCTTTATTCTGGCAGCCGGGAAACGGGTAGGCTTTAAGGGGCGGCTGCTGGTAAGGGAAGCTTTGAATGTAGACAGCTCTAAGGGCGTTGTAAGGCTGATTAAGGCAATTTTGCTTACTACCCTGTTCTTTGAAGCTGTGGGAGCGATTCTCAGCTTCATAGTGTTTGTTCAGGATTATCCGCCTTTAAAAGCTATGGAAATCAGTATTTTCCATTCGATTGCTGCTTTTAACAACTCAGGATTTGATATTTTGGGAGGGTTGCAAAATCTGATTCCCTATCAGTCGGACGTATTACTGAATTTTGTTACCTGCGGCCTGATTATATTTGGCGGGCTTGGCTTCCTGGTTATTCTTGATGTTTTGAAGATGAGGTCCTTTAAAAAGCTGTGCCTTCATTCAAAGGTTGTTATTACGACAAGCGGGATTCTGCTGATTACAGGAACCCTGCTTTTGAAGGTAACCGAGGATATATCCTGGCTGGGGGCATTTTTCCAGAGTGTATCGGCGCGTACAGCGGGATTCTCCACCTATCCCATCGGGGAATTCTCCAACGCAGGATTATTTATATTGGCTATGTTAATGTTTATCGGCGCTTCTCCGGGATCGACAGGCGGCGGTATCAAGACCAGTACCTTTTTCGCCCTGCTTGTCTCTGTGAGAAGCCTTATGACAAAAAAGCACTATGGGGCGTTTCACCGGAGTATACCGGCAGAAGGGATTTCCAAGGCTTATATGATTGCATTTCTGTCCCTGCTGGTGGTGTGCGGCGGAACATTACTGCTCTGCATATTGGAACCGGGATATAGCTTTATCCAACTGATGTTTGAGGTGACATCGGCCTTTGGCACCGTGGGACTCTCTACCGGGATCACACCGGAGCTGGGGAACTTCAGTAAGCTTTTGATTATCCTGATTATGTTTATCGGCAGGCTGGGAGCCTTTACCCTTGCTTCCATGTGGGTATGCCGGCCGGCGCCTCATGCCCGGTATATAGAGGAATCCATTATTATAGGTTAAGGAGATACGAATGAAGAATATGAAGCATACCACGTTCGGTGTGATTGGACTTGGCCGTTTTGGGACGGCATTGGCGAAGAGCCTGGCGGAAGCGGGCAAGGAGGTAATCGTTGTTGACTGTAACGAGAGCAAGGTCAGGGAGCTGCGGCATTATACGGAGCACGCATTTGTGGCAGAGGATCTGTCAAAGGAGACGCTGGAGGATATGGGAATACAGAATTGTGACACGGTGATTATCTGTATCGGGGAAAAAATCGACACCAGTATTCTAACTACTTTAAATGTAGTGAGCCTGGGTATCCCCCAGGTGATTGCCAAGGCTATCAGCCGGGATCAGGGGGCTGTGCTTGAAAAAATAGGAGCAGAAGTCGTCTACCCGGAACGGGATATGGCTTTAAGGCTTGGAAAACGGCTGGTGTCCAACAATTTTCTGGATTATATCTCGCTGGACAACGATGTGGAGATCCAGCAGCTTCCCGTTTCGTCCAAGATGGTTGGAATTACCGTGCAGGAGTTTAATATCCGGCAGAGATATGGATTGAATATTATTGCGATTGAGCGGGAGCATACGACGGATATCGAGGTGTCGCCACAGTACCGCTTTGCAGAGGACGATATCATTGTGGTGATTGGAAGGGTTGAAAATATTAAACGGTTTGAAATGGACTTAGGCGATTAGAAGTGGCGAAGCGACAGGTAAGCAGGAACATGAAGCTAAGCAGACAAAAAGACTGCCAGCGGCCTCCCAGGGGGAGGAGAGCAAGCCGCTGACAGTCTTTTATTTATTCTAAACCATGCGTAAAACGCAGAGCCAGAATCTAATCAAAATTCACATCTCCAACAGGAAGCGCCATATTTTTCCCTTTTTTCATAATACAGCTATAGGTAAACATTCCCAGGCACCCGGCAGCAAACAAAATTCCTATCGGGTAGGCAACAGAGGTGGACAGGCGCATTCCTTCCTCTGCCATCAGAATATAGGTGCAGGATACGGCTGACATGAAGGTTGCCGGCAGCGCAGTCACAAGATAAGCCCTTCCCCGTTTTAATAAATAGACGCTGGCCGCCCAGAGGGCAATCATAGCAAGGGTCTGGTTACTCCAGGAGAAATACCTCCAGATGATCTGCACATCAATCTGTGTAAGGAAAGCTCCTACGCCTAACAGCGGCACGGTTAAAATCAGACGGTTCCTAATGGGCTTCTGATCGAAATTAAACCAGTCAGCCAGGGTAAGACGGGCGCTTCGGTAAGCAGTATCCGCGGAAGAGATTGGGCAGGCGATAACGCCAATCATTGCGATTACTGCCCCTATGGGTCCCAGCAGGGTAAAGCAGATTTCATATACCACGGACGCCTGCCCCTGTCCCAGGGCGGTCAGCAGCCCGCCGGTGCCATTATAGAATGCAGCTCCCGCAGCCGCCCAGATCAGGGCGATAATGCCTTCCGCGACCATGGCGCCATAGAACACGTTTCGTCCGCTCTTTTCACTTCTCATGCACCGGGCCATTAATGGGGACTGGGTGGCATGGAAGCCTGAAATAGCGCCGCAGGCAACGGAGATGAACATAACCGGCCAGATGGGCGTTCCATTGGGATGAAGGTTCTGCAGGGTGATTTCAGGAATCGTGTAGTTGCCGCTGAATAAAATCATCCCGCCAACGCCAAGAGCCATTACAATCAGGCAGATTCCGAAGATCGGGTAAATCTTTCCAATCAGCTTATCAATCGGTACAAAGGTTGCAAAGAAGTAATAGACAAGAACTACAATTAACCAGAAATTCATGTCCAGCACTTCCGGGGTCAGCATTGCCAGTAGGTTAGCCGGGCCGGTGGAGAAGCTGACGCCTACCAAGACCAGGAGAACAACGGAGAATACGCGCATGACCTGTTTCATGCCATTTCCCAGGTACATGCCGGTAAGCTCAGACACGCTGGCTCCCTTGTGGCGCATGGACATCATGCCGATCATGTAGTCGTGAACGCCGCCGCCCAGAATGGTTCCCAGGGTAATCCATAAGAATACAGATGGTCCCCAGGCCGCGCCTGCCAGTGCCCCGAAGATGGGTCCCAGCCCGGCTATGTTTAAAAGCTGAATCAGGAAAATGCGGGCGGTTCCCATGGGTACATAGTCCGCGCCATCTTCCATGGCGATTGCCGGTGTGCGGCGGTCATCCGGTCCAAACACTTTCTCGGCAAATTTACCATAAACAAAGAATCCGCCGATTAACAGGAACAGACAGATAAAGAAACTAATCATACGTTACGCCTCCTTTTTTTAAATTTATTTTATGGTCTTATTATACAGAAAACATAAAAAATGAAAATATTTTTTGTGGGAAATGTGAAGTTCGGAGCGTAAACAGCAGACTTCGGCGCATACAGCGCAGATGAAAAGGCGGGATTCGATGTTTGGGTGAAACGATCACTCGCACGCTCTGCGCACGAGTCACCGTCACCAATAAAAAGGACCGCCGCCAAAAGAGGGCAATCCTTATATCCTCATTCTCTGACGGAAGGTTTTTGTCTTTTCCCTTCCAATGGGAAAAATTTCAGAGCCACAACCGTCCAGCTTCAGGGCCAGTCCGTTGTTGGCCCAGGGGAATACTTCGGAGACAAATGCAAGGTTGACGAGATAGCTCTTATGGATACGGAAAAAGCCCAGGTGGGTAAGCCTTTTTTCGTAATCGCCAATCAGTACATTTTCCGCATAGCTGCTGGTCCGGGTGTGAATCCTACAGCCGCGGCCGCTGGTCTCAATGTAGATAATGTCTCTGGTATCTGTAAATATTACCTTGCGGTTAAAGCGGATGGCGATTTTACTCTCCATCGGGTCGGAAACGGACGGGGTTGTGTTGGAAACAGCCATACATTTTTTCAGGACAGCCCGCAGGCGGTCCGGTTCAATGGGCTTTAGTATGTAATCGGCCGCATTCAGCTCAAATGCCTTCACGGCATAATCGGAATAGGCGGTGGCGAAAACAACCGGCACCTCCGGGAGAATTTTCTGCATGGCGGCGGCCAATGTGGTTCCCTCCATGTCGTTTAAGTTGATGTCCAGAAACGCCAGACCGATATCCGGGGTTGAGAGAAAAAGCTCCAAAGCCGCAGCCCCGCTTGCTGCTTCCAGAATTTCGGCTTCAGGAAGGATATCTGTTATCAGAAACGAGAGTTCGCTCCTGGCGGGACGTTCATCATCGACTATTGCTATCTTCATACACAGCGCCTCCTCTTGCATTATTCGAATACGTCTATTCCGCAGGTACCCAATCTCCGGCTCTGTGAGTGGGAGCGGAAATGGGAATCAAAAATGAGATTCTGGTTTCTCCGTCCGTATGCTGTATGGTAAGACCGCCTGACGGTCCGTATATTTTTTTCAGCCGGGTGTGGACGTTATAAAGACCATAGGATTTTCCGGGTTCCTGATCGGATAAAATGGCCTCTGCAATGTATTCAGGCATTCCAGGACCGTGATCGGCTACTTCAATCTCTATTCCTGCCGGCGTCTGGCGGACGCGTATTGCGACGGTTCTAAGCCCTGTCCTATCGGCGCCGTAGCGCACGGCATTTTCGACTAATGGCTGTAAGATGAAGCATGGGATGGAACAGTTTACCTGTTCCGGTACATCTGTCTCTATCGACAGATTTTCCTCAAAGCGTGCTTTTTCCATCTCTAAATAGCGGAGGACCTGGAACAGCTCCGTATGTAAGTCCGTCATTTCGTGATGTGGCTCAAGGGTCTGCCGGTAATACACGGAAAGTGTCCGCGACAGCTCTCTGGCCCGCTCCGGATTTTCCCTGCACATGCAGGAGATTGTGTTTAGCGCGTTGTGCAGAAAGTGAGGGTTGACCTGGGAGCGTAGGGCCTTAATTTCCGCTTTGCGACGCAAGCTTTTCTCATAGTTTAAATCCGCCAGCTCCAACTGGGTGGAAAACAGAGCGGAGAGATTTTCCGCAAAGACGATACGGGACTGGGACCTGTGCCAGCGCTTTTTATAAAACAGACAGAGACAGCCAGATACCTGGCTCCGGCTTGTGAGGGGAACCGCTATCAAAACATAGTTCTTAATTACAGGGGCGAGCGGATCGGAAGCACTGACATCCGACACGCAGATGGTTTTCTGTCCTTCCATGGAGTTCTTTACCTGGACATTCAGCAGGCTTTCAACGGCAGTAAAGTCCCGGTTTCCCGAAGCGCAGGAAAACGCCAGGATATGTTCCCGGTTGGTAATCATGATGGCCGAACAGGAGGTAGACTGAAGGATGATATCGGCGGCCGCCTTGATATCTTCCGGACTATCCAGCCCTTTGCGGAGGTGCGGCAGACACTGGCTTGCCACATGCAGCGCCAGGCTGATTCCGCTGGTCCTTTCATTATCCTTTTCCATGGACAGCGCTCGGAAGGTGCCGATGAACACCACCATGCCGCAGGAATTTAATATAATCATTGGCAGCGCAATTTCCTTCACCACTTCGAGGGCGGCGGAAAATGGGCGAGCAATCAGAAGAATCAGGAGCATCTGACAGACTTCCGTGATCGCTGTAAGCAGAAACAACATTCCGTTGTCCCATTTTCCCCGGTGAAAATACTTGGAGCAGACAACGCCGATCATGCCTTCTGCCATTGTTGACACTGCACAGGCGGCAGCGGTCAACTGTCCGGCCTCATAAAAGTACCGGTGGATACCGCCAATCAGCGCGGCCCCGATTCCGATTACAGGCCCGCCCAGCAGACCGGCGGACAGCACGCCGATTACCCGGGTATTGACGATTGCGCCCCCTGTCTCTATGCCTGTGTAAGTGGCAAGTATGCTGACAAAGCCAAACAGGACGGCGGCCAAAAGCTGGTTAGGAACCGATAATTTTTCGCATGTTAACATATTCCTGACAGTGGGGATTCTGGTCAGAATAAAGGCCAGGAAAATTAGAAATCCGATATTGAATAGCAGGGAGAGGAAAAGGTTGTCCGGCATGGATAAGTCGCTCCTTTCCGATACTGTTAATAAAAGGGTGTTATAATGATTTTAACATGAAAGTCCTGGCATAACAAATATTTTTTTGAGATCGCCCAAGGCCGCCAGTCTCCGCGCTTTGGCCGTCTCATACAGCGATGACAGGTGGCGGAACGCAACCGCGCAAAAAATAGCCGCATAATAAGAAAATACCCCGTGTCAAATAAACACAGGGCTATAAGATACTTCTAAATAGTTCTAAGAACAGATCCCGCTGCTTCTCGGACATAGACGACCAGCAATCTAACACTTCTCTTTGCTCTGGTGAGAGGCATACTACATCGCAAGGAACACTTGATTTCTGTCTATTCCGCATGGGACAGCCGGTTGTATGGCGTATTAAGACATTCGTTTTATCTGGGATACCGCTATGCAATATCGGTAATTGATAATGTAAAGCCACTTAGTGTATCTTTGGATATGACTGGGAAAATATTACTGACAGAATATGAACTGGGCTTTATCCGCACCCTGTCGGAGCAGGAGCAAAGGACAACCTGATGGACCAGCGTTTAACATAAAATACAAGATATAGAAAAATGATATTGATTAATTCTATATCTTGTGTTAAACTATTCCTGTAATTGATTTTTGTGCGAAACCCTTGGGTGAGGCGGTTATTCTGGCATGTATGCAAAATAGTCGCATTGCACACGCTGTCAAGTTTGTATTTTCGTACCAGTAGTATCCTTGCGCCCTTTCGGCCAATGATTTTACTGGTTTTTTTATTTTTCGGGTTTTCCCTTATTTGCGAGAATGGCTTTGGTTCATAGAGCACTATGGACATCAGGTGCTTAGTCCCTCAGCCATCCTCGCTTTTTTTGTTGCCCAAATGCCAGTATATGGCTTTGAGGATAAATTCTATAGCTGAAAGGTGGTACAGACATGAATGTCAAACAGAGAACGAGCTTTAAAACGAATTCAAAAAGGAGGGTGGTTTCACAGAGATGGAATACCGGAAACAAAAAGGTGGAATTGCGGAAATGGAATCGTTGTGCAATCGTAAAATCGGTTTTTATTCCCCGCAGAGCCCGAAGGGGGTGTTGATGAATGGGTGTAAGCCGAGCCCCGGACAGGAAACGTCATATTCCCAGGGTGCTTGTAGAAACGGAACATCTTCCGGAGGAGGAATGGTTATCTTACCGGAGACGCGGAATTGGCGGCAGTGACGTGGCGGCTATTCTCGGAATTTCACCGTTTCGGACGGCCCGGGATCTATACTACGATAAGTTAAACATCGTATCTGTCAATGATAATGAGGAAAACTGGGTAGCTATGGCAATAGGACATCTTTTGGAGGATCTGGTAGGCAAAATTTTTCAGCATAAAACCGGGCTGAACATTTATCAGGTAAAAAAGATGTTTTATCACCCAAAGTATCCGTTTATGCTGGCGGATATTGACTCCTTTGTGACCTTGCCGGACGGCTCAACAGCCTTACTGGAATTAAAGACCACGAATTATAATGCCCGGGACAAGTGGTGGACGGATAAAAAGGAAATTGTCCCGTCCTATTACGAAGCGCAGGGGCGGCATTATATGTCGGTCATGGACATTGACCGGATTTTCTACTGCTGTCTTTACGGGAACAACTTGAATGAGGTAATTATCCGTGAGTTGAAACGGGACCTTGCCTATGAGGAGGAAATGATTTTCCTCGAACATGAATTCTGGCAGAATCATGTACAGGCCCAGGTGCCGCCACCATACACGGAAAACGGAGATCTCATCGTAAAAAGTGTCCGCAGCCATGTAGGCAATGCAGATGAAAGCGCGCCGGTCATTACATTTGACGAACATATGGCAGTTAAGCTGATGCGCTTCCAGGAGCTGAAGAAACAAAAAACCGCCTATGAAGCACCCACGAAAAAAGTCAAAAATGAAATGGAGCGCCTAAAGGGCCAGATGATTGCCGAATTAGGGGAGAACTGCACCGCCGTCTGCGAGCAGAATGGCACCAGCTATACAGTTACTTATAACCCGGTTCGGGAACCTGCAATCAGTAAAGATAATCTGATACGTCTGAAAATCCTGTATCCGGAGATATATAAGGAGTTTGTCACTGTCTCTGAATCCAGACGGTTTCGTGTTGCGGCTTCGTCCAGAAAAGCAGCCTAAAGGTTTGATGAAAGGAAAATTTTATGAAAGAAAAAAGCAGATACAAAGGTATAGGAATTTGCGGAACGATTGCCCTTATTTTAATTGTCCTTAAAATTTTTGGAGTAGTTGACTTAGAGTGGCTAGTGGTATTTTCACCGATTATAATTTGCTTTACGTTAAAGCTGGCCTCCTTATTTCTCACACTGTTAGCAATCGTGTATAACTGGAGGAAACGAAAATGAAGTATACCGGAACCTACGATAAAAAAATATTTTATAATCCTGCAAACAGATACTGTATTATTAGTGTAAAAACCTCAGACAAGACAATACCGGAAAATGTCCGCTCATCTGTACGGCAAAAAGATCACCTGATTCGCTTTATCGCCGTTGGATACGAGCTTCCACTCACAGACGCGGTGGAACTGGAGCTGGAGGGGGAATGGGTTCTCAACAAAAAGCATGGCTATCAGCTCCAGGTAGAGCAATGGCAGGAAATTGTTCCTAAAACAAAGAGTGGCGTTGAGGGATATCTTTCCTCCGGATTGATTAAGGGAATCGGTCCCAAGCTGGCTTCCGACATAGTAGCCAGATTTGGAGTGGACATCATTGACATTTTAGATAAGCAGCCGGAACGCCTGCTGGAGATTCGGGGAATAACGGAAAATAGGCTGGAGGATATAAAAACCTCTTATGCGGAAAGCCGTATGCTCCGGGATTTAATGACTTTATTGGCGCCTTATAAGCTGACTCCGAAAACAGCGTTAAAGATATACCAGCATTTTGGTCCTTCCAGCATTGAAATTCTCGAAAACGATCCTTTTGAGCTGTGCCGGATTTCAGGCTTTGGCTTTCGACGGGTAGACAGTATCCGGCAGAAAACCGGAGGCGGCCTGCATGACCCATTGCGTATTAAGGGCGCGCTTCTTTGTGTGCTGGACGAGGCAAAAGGGAAGAACGGACATTTATTCCTGGAAAAAAAGGAACAGCTAAAGGCTGCCTTATACCTGCTGAATGAAAAAATACTGATTCCCAGTCAGAGGATTCGGGAGCAGCAGGTACTGGATATGCAACAGGAGCTAATTTTAAGCGGAACTGTCGTATCTATGAAGGATTGTATTTATAAACCTGACATCTTTGAGATGGAGGACGAGACAGCGCGTCAGATTGCCCAGCGTCTGCTGGACAAAACGCCTTGTCCCAATATAAATTCTCTATTGGAGCAGGTAAAGAGCCGGTTTGGACTTTCCCTGTCCGCAATGCAGTCAAAAGGCGTTCAGCAGGCGTGTATATATAATCTTTCTATCATAACAGGACCGCCGGGATCTGGTAAAACCTCTGCTATTAAAGCAATCATAGAGGTGTTCCGGATTTTGTGTCCCAAGGGTATCATCATGCTTATGGCTCCCACCGGCCGCGCAAGCAGGCGAATGGTGGAAAGCACGGGCTTTGAGGAGGCCAGCACTCTCCACAGCGGTTTAAGTGTCATCAGTGAGGAGGATGAGAGCTGCCGGAAAAGAGAACCCGGTCTTTTGGACGCTGACCTTATTATTGTGGATGAGGTTTCTCTTGTAGATATGTGGCTGATGAGCCAATTTTTTAAGCGGCTGAAACGGAATACGAAAATTGTATTGGTAGGCGATGTGAACCAGCTTCCCAGCGTAGGAGCCGGCAACGTATTGTATGAGATGATACATTGCGGGCTGATTCCGGTCACCGTGCTGGACGAAATCTTCCGGCAGGATAAGGACAGCAGCATTCCCTATAATGCCAGGCTGATTAATCAGGGCTGTACCAAGCTGCATGATGGCAGTGACTTCACTTTTATTTCCAGCGTCAATCAGGTGAAAGCCGCGGAGGTTATAGCGGAGAGATATTGTCAGGAGATTGAAGAAAACGGAATTGAGCAGGTGCAGATTCTTTCACCGTTCCGAGAGGATGGGGCTGCTTCCGCGGCACATTTAAACGCGGTAATCCGGGAGCGGGTAAACCCGTTTTGTTCCACGGAAGATGAAATACATTCAGGAACAATGTCTTTCCGGGTAGGTGACCGAATTATGCAGACTAAAAACACAGAGCATGTGTCCAATGGAGATTTGGGATTTATCCGGTATGTCAAAGACACACCGGAGGGTAAACGGATTGGTATGGATTTTGGAGTCGGGCGGGAGCTGGAATATGGGATAGAGGATCTGTCACATATCGAGCTGTCCTATGCCACTACTGTTCATAAAGCCATGGGGTCCGAATTTCCGATTATACTGATTCCGATTCTGGAAGCCCATAAAATCATGCTTTACCGGAATCTGCTCTATACGGCGGTTACGCGTGCCAAAACAAAGGTTATCCTGGTAGGGCAAAAATCAGCGCTCCTTACGGCTATTCACCGCAATGGTAATAATAAGCGCAATACGCTTCTGGGTCACCGAATCCGGTTGTATTACAGAGCATTTGCCAAAAGTGCAGGAATTCCGATACCCGCAGATTTAGAAGAACTGGAATTAAAAAACGCAGGTTAAAAATGAGATGCAAAGTGCAGAAAAAGCATGGGGTATCTCTTATTTTATTTATGGAAGGAGATTTTGCAAATGAGTGAAAAGAAGCATCATGTGGCATCTTTGTATGAAAGGAGTCCTGCTGTGGCAGGGCTGAATCAGATCCAGGGCTTCGACCCGTGTAAACTGCTGCGGCGAACTGTTTCAAGGACAGGGGAGGGAGAGGTTTTAAAACTGGATCTTCGTTACAAAAAGCTGTGGTTCCGGCTGGCCTATCCCCAGGGAAGGCTGAAGCTCAACGCCCTCCGTATCACAGAGCAGCTTGCGATTTATGAAGCCAGGGTTTATTTGGACCGCAGCGATGTGGAACCCATCGGCAACTATACAGCTACCTGTACCCGGGAGGAAGCCACAAACGGTCACTATATAAAGGTGGCTCAGGAAGCGGCATTGGACGAAGCACTGACAAATGCCGGATTTGGGCTGCAGTTTTCCGATATCTGTGGCGATAAAAATGGAGAACGGTATGGGAGTGAAATTCCCCTCTCCGGCGAACGGACAGACAGGAACGACAGAGAAGCGGTTAATCCCGGAGCAGACTGCCGGCCGCAGGCTATGACTACTGCTGTAACTACACAGCAGACAGTACCGCCTGCCGAAGATTTGCAGCCGACCGCAGATAATGCGGACCCTCGGGAACAAACTGTAAACGCTGTCACAATGATACAGCAGGCAGCAGACGTTTCTAAAATTCCGGTACAGACGGAACACAGGACAGACTCTCCGCAACCGGCTTTCGCAGAGAGGGAAGGAGTACAGAAATCGTCTGTCACCACAAGGGAAGAAGGAACCGCCATGCCAACGGCGGCGGAGGAAATTCTGTCCCGCAGAGAACATGTGGTGATTAGTGGAGAGAGGGATCAGCTTCCTACAGAAATGATGGATTATGCGGCGGCTGAAGGCAGAGCCAAAAGTACCAATGCAGATACACCTGTCCCGAATGGCGGGGCTGTTTCCGGGCAGATCATTCAGGATACGGCACAGGAACAAGCCCGTCAGGTGAGCTATACGGCCGACATGCCGGTGGCGGAAATCATAAAGAGAATGACCTTTGAGGAAGCCCAGCAGGTAACGGTTGATGAAGGAACCTGCAACGGCTGGACCTTGGCCGAGGTTGCAGAGCGCCGTCCGCCAAGCCTTAAATGGTATGTATACGGCTATAAGAAGAATAACAATATTCTCCGCGCGGCGGCCCAGATTATGTGGGATTCGCTGAACGCGCAAAAGGCCGGCTAACGGAATACGAAATAGGCACGCAACCATGATGAAGGGAGAAACAGCAGATGGACTCTTATCCCCAGGATTTCCCGTATGGGATATTGGACGTGGCGGAGCTGCTGCACCTGCAAAGACGCCGGCCTGGTCCAAACAGCGTTTATACAGACTGTCCGTTCTGCAAAGACCGAAGGGGTAAGATGAACCTGAATTATGTCAAGAATGTTTGGCGCTGCAATTACTGCGGGGAACAGGGGGGAATGTTAAGCCTGTATGCAAGGCTGAACCATATCACGAACTCGGAGGCGAACAGGGAAATACGAGAGGCCCTTCGGATTGAAAACACTGCTTACAGCAGCAGGCCAGTTATTAAAGTCACAGAGGGTTCCGGTGATACCGGGCCGGGATTATCGGAACCTGTGGCTGCACCGGGAAATGGTTTGGGACACAACAGCGGTTCTTTAGCAGAAGTACCGCAATCTCCCCGCGCGGATATACAGGAAATACATCAGACTCTTTCACTGCTTTTTGGAATGCTGACCTTGAGGACGCCGCACAGATTGCATTTGCGGTCTGATAAGCGCGGCCTGACAGATGAACAGATTGAGGTTCTGGGATTTAAGAGCACGCCGTTGCCCTTTCTATGCCGTTCTCTTACAGACCGGTTAATTAAGCAGGGCTGCACGGTGCAGGGCGTTCCTGGTTTTTATATGGACGAAGACGGCAGGTGGACGGTTAAGTTCCACCGCAGGACATCGGGTATCCTGATTCCTGCAGTCGGCATAGACGGTTTGATTCGCGGCGCTCAGATATTGCTGGATACTCCAATAAAGAATAAAGACGATCCGCCGGATAAGGCGGGAACAAAGTACATCTGGCTCTCCTCTTCCAACAGGAATATGGGGGTCACGTCAGGAAGCCCTGTTCATTTTATTGGGAATCCATGTTCGCGTACCATATATATCACGGAAGGGCTTCTGAAAGCAGATATCGCGCACATGCTGATGGACCGCTCGTTTGTAGCTGTCGCCGGAGCCAACAATACCCAGCAGTTAGACCCCTTGTTTGGGGTGTTGGCCCAAAATGGCACAGAACTGATTATTGAAGCAGCTGATATGGACAAATTTAATAATCATATGACGTCCAGGGGAGCCTCCAGGATATACCTGATGGCAAAGAGCCATGGCATGGACTGCCGGCCGCTGACCTGGAATCCTAATTATAAAGGAATTGACGACTGGCAGCTTGCGCTTCGGAAAAAGGAAAGGCAGGCAAAGAAGAAGCCTATACTGTGCTTCAAGGAAAGCTTTCTTTGGGGCCAGTGCAGCTTTGAGTCTATAAATGGCTGTATAGAAGTCTGGCAGACGGAACATAAAAAGGGAATAAGCCTGATGGAATATCTGGGGCTGTCATCGACAGAGTATGAAGCATATATCCAAAGCGGGGCCGGCGAATTAAAAACACTTTTGAAATCCCAGCAAAGCTGCCGGAGGTTTCGCATCTATCAACTTGATTTTGACGGAGAAAGAAGAACCATACCCTTTGCTTTTAAAGGGATTGACGCACTGCACAAAGCGGATTATACGCAGCCGCCTGCCATGGAATACCGGCTGATGTGCGAGGATAAACTGGTCTGTCCCTGGGACAGTTCGGAAACGGAGATTCTGGACCGGATTTTCAGTCGTTATAGCGGCGCATTGCCGGAAGGATATCACGGGAGAAGTCTGGCGCCGTCAGATGTGGTGGAGCTATATGATCGGGAAAAGAGAAGCTATTATTATCGGGATAAGGAGGATTTTGTCCCGGTAGGCTTTTCGCCGTTTTTTGCAAAGCCCATGAAGGAAATAGAGCAATCCCTGCCTAAAGGGATTGATGGAACATGATAATGTATATTTACAGATAAAACAAAGGCGTGGAGCAGGCGGAAACCTGTCTCCGCGCCTTTGCTATCAGGAGGAAAAAGATGATAAAGAAAGATTTTATTTATGAAGTAATTGACAGAGTACGGAATAGAGTGGGCGACACATGCGAATTGCTGATTAAGACAACTCCCCGCAATAACGGGCAGCATTTAACCGGTATCGTGTTCAAGAAAAAGGAGGGAGTTTCACCCCTTGTTTACCTGGATAAATATTACGATCAGTATGTGTCTGACGGGATGAATATGGTTGAAATTGTCGATGAAATTGCAAGGATACAGGAGGACGGCGGGATACAGGAAATGATAGGCTCGGGCTGCCTGACTGATTATGAGGCCGTGCAGTCAAAAATACGGCTGAAGCTGATTAACTATGAGGCGAATCAAGCCCGGCTGGAGACAATGCCTTATATTCCGTTTCTTGATACTGCAATCGTGTTTTATATTGAGATAGACAGCGACAGCATGAAATTGCTTACTGCCGCTGTGGAGCATCACCATTTAGAAATATGGGGTGTTGGAAAAGAGCGGATTTATGAGGATGCCCTGTGCAATATGCGTACCTGCTATCCGGTCAGTATAAGACCTATGATGAGTGTCATGGAGGACTTTGCGGAGAGAATGGGCGGGGGATTAGATATCTCAATGTTGCGTGAAAGCATACCTCGTGACCGCGGATTTTGGGTTATGACGACGGAAACAGGGTTACAGGGCGCGGCTACTCTTTTATATGGGGACGGTTTGAAGCAATTTGCGGAGTTAGATGGAGACGATATCGTGATATTGCCTTCCAGCCGTCATGAAGTGCTGTTAATTCCTCAAAGGCAGGTAAACGGGAAGTATGAATCCTTTTCACATATGGTAGAGATGGTTAACGAAACCGAGGTTTCAATGGAGGACCGCTTATCAAACAGCGTCTATCTTTACAGCAGGGAAAAGGATTCTATTACCATTGCACACAGAGGTCCCAGCCTATAAGCTACCTGTTGTGAGAGTGGGGGAAGTAAAAAATCAGAAAGAAGAAAGGAGCTTATTAATGCAGGACCCTTTGAGAATTGTGACGCTACATAAAGAGGACACAGAGACTGTCATTCAAACGGACAAGGGGGCGGAGGAACTTCTTCTGCCCTCCGACCTGGAGAAAGAGCAGGAGAAAGCAGAGAAAAAAGACAATAAAGAGGATAAAAAGCGCGCCGAGCATGAAGCTGCCGAAGCAAATCGGAAAGAAGAATGGAAGGCAAAGCAGCAGGCAAAAAGGATAGCCGAGCAGGAACAGCTGAATCACTTGAGGGCCATGAATAATGACGAGGTAACGACAGCTTCCTTGAGACGTGTCAGCGCCGATACAGAGCGGCTGACACGGCGAAATATGAAGGAGTGCGTTTCGGAACATATCCAGACCCTCTGCCTGGATAGTCCGGACTTTGCGCGGCTGGTCATGCATCCGAAAAAGAATATGATTCACTGCTTTCGTTATATATACCGCAAGGCTAAAGCTTTCATTGAGCAGGATATGAAGGATAACTGTGTTGAACTTACAGCCGGTTTATATGGTGAAGATGTGCCGGATGAGCTTTGCTACCAGTGGGCCGAGGATTATTTCAGAGATTTGGACGCAGAAGAAGATAAGGAACAGGAAGAAAAATTTGTTCCCAGACAGTTTCAGAGTAAAACAACCAGTAAGCAGCAGAAAGCGGATCAGAAAAAGCCGGATAAAAAACAGGAGCAGAAGAAACAGGAGGTTTCGGCAGACGAAGGTGTTGCCGGGCAGCTAATGCTGGATTTTGTCGCGGAGGTGAAAGCAGGATGAGGTTGAATAAGAGAGCTTGCCGAAAGCTTGCTGATCCGACATGGAAGATGAATTTGAACAGTGGTTTGTTCTGTGCAGACCAGCTTCAGTATATTGTGAGGTCGGCGGTAAGGAATGTGGACCATCAGAGAGTCCTTATCTTGTATGTCTATGACAGGGAGCAGGTGAACGTGGGAGAAACCCGTCCGCTGTGGACCGTGTTTCAGAGCCGTGAACAATATATCACTTTAGCGCGGCGTGAGGATGGGGCAGTCTATTGGAGAAAAGCAGCCTTTGATAATTTAAGCAGGCAGCCATCTTTCAGAAATAAATGTGCGTTCTATTCCTTGAATGATGAAAAGAAAGTTATGCGATTTTGCAAAGAGGATAAAAAAGACGGATTTGCTTGCCTGGATTCCCTGCAGTCCAGAATTATGCATCAATCTACGCTGCAGAGAAGGCACAGTAAGCAGAGAAAAATCATAGAAAGGATGGAAACCGTACCAGGACTGCCGAGGGGACTGAAAAGCTGGATACATAAGGAGATTATGCCCGTGTACATATTCTATACCTATTCTAAAGGCGCCAAAGAGATGGTCGGTTACTGCACAGCCTGCAGGCGGTCAGTTAAGGTATCGGGAATAAAGCATAATACCGAAGGCTGCTGTCCGCTTTGTAAAAAGGCGGTAACTTATAAAAGCCGGGGGCGGCGTGGAAATGTACTGGACAGGGAAACGCTACAAGTCCTTCAGCGGATATCAGATACAGAGCTGGTGGTACGTTTTGTTAAAATATACCGCAGATATCCAAATGCCGACGTTCCAGAAGAGGATATTTATGAAAGCTCCAGGATATTTATTTGCTTGGACCGTAAAGGTGCTGCAAGTTCAGAACACTTTTACAAGCAATTCTACAGCGAGGATATTACACCATGGAAAAAAGGTAATCGTCCGGTGTTCAGCAAATGGCAGTATAATTTTAATGCGGATGACAATGGTTACCTGTATGACAGGAATCTGGACTTGGTGCTGGATAACACCCCCTGGAAATATTCTCAGCTTAAAAATTACTATCAGGCAGACAAATCGCCGTTTTATGTGATTGATTATCTGAAACGATTTCTGGATTATCCCATGCTGGAATATTTGGTAAAGCTGGGATTATACAGATTGGCGGAGGAACTCGTAAACCCAAACTATTACTATTATATGCTGGATTATGCTATTAATAAAAAAGGTAAGAGCATCTATGGGGTGCTCGGTCTGGGTAAAAGCTATCTTCCGCTGCTTCGGAGAATTAATCCGGGCAGCAAACAATTGACTCTTATCAAAAAGTTTTTGAAGAACCATATTCCTGTAGATGAACAGCTATTTACCTGGTGTACAAGGCATAAGGTCGGCCGGTTGGAAAACCTGACGGTTCCCTTACAATATATGACTGCATATAAGCTGATCCGTTATGCCAATGAACAATTTGAAAAGTATCAGAGGAGAAGCTGGTCCGATCAGACAGTGTTTTATGATATGGAAACCCTTTTGAACAGCTACAGAGACTATATCAGTATGTGTGAGGCTCTGGAATACGATTTAAGCAATAGCTTTGTCCTCTATCCTGCCAATCTTTCAAAGGCGCATGATAAGGTCAATGATTTATCGGATAAGGAGAAAGCTCAGGCCTATGAAAATCAAATTCAAAAGCTCTATGAAAAGCTGAATAGCCAGTATACCTTTATGCAGAATGGTTATTTTATCGTTCTTCCGCGCTCAGTGAAAGAAATAATGGAAGAAGGGCACAAGCTCCATCATTGTATAGGAACTTATGTAAAAAGCATAGTAAAAAGAAAGTGCCTGGTTTTCTTTGTACGCAAGGTCAGCGAACCGGACAAGCCCCTTTGTACCGTTGAATTGAATGGGGCGGAGGTCGGTCAGGTGAGTATGTTTGGCAACAAGGCGCCAACCCCTCAGATTAAGCTTTTTTTAAAGGTTTGGGAACAGAAGGTTGTAATGGCGCCAGCGGAGCAGTTGGCAGCTTAAAATACAGGACGGGGAAAAGGCACGAACAGCCTTTTCCCCTTGACGATTACTTTATTTCCGAATAAAACATATAACACTTCCCGTCATTATGCTTTGCGCGGTAAAGCGCCCGGTCTGCCAGCTTTACTAATTCCGGCAGGCTGCCGGCGTCTGACGGATAGAAGGCAATGCCAATACTCACAGCTAAACCGCAGCGTTTTTCTGCCATTCCCATCTGCAGGGCCATTTTATCAATGAGCTGCCGCGCTTTCTGTGCCGCAGCTTCTTGCGTTAACGTATCGTCTGAATATACAATGAATTCATCTCCCCCAAGGCGGGCTACAAAATTATCACTTCCAAAGACTTCCAGCAGGCAGCGGGCAAATTTCTGCAATACGAGGTCGCCCTCCGGGTGTCCCAGCGTATCGTTGATCTGCTTGAATTTATCTAAGTCAAATATCATTAAGGCCCCCGCAGCCTCTGCCGCGCAAAGCAGCTCCGGCAGCTTCTTTTCTACCGCCAGTCTGTTTTTTACTCCGGTAAGAGGATCAATCAATGCCTCCTGCTCGGCGCTCATCAACAGCTTTTTCTGTTCACTGATATCGAAAAAGGCGCACAAAACTGTTTGAGAGTCCTTTGAGCAGTCAAAATTACCGTAAACCCACTTCATCTGACCGTGAGCGTCCTGCACCCGGAATTCATGCGCGGACAGTCCGTCCGGCAGAGCCGAAAGAAATTCACGGTCCTGGGGATGGATAATGGGGAGCAGAAAACTCCCGATCCGCTTATCAAATTCCTGGGGCGTATATGCGAGGAAATGATAAAAGGCGTTATTTGCACCCAGAATGGAATAATCGCGGTCGTTTTTGAATTGCACCACCGAGCTGGGGACGGTCCGGTAAATGGATTCAATATTTTGGTAAGCCCTCTGCAGCGCTCTGTGGCTCTGGTGTTTTAAGTAGAAAATGAGTATTGCTATGAATGAAAATGACAATATCATGACGCCGCTGTAAAAGCTGGTGCTTTTTATAATAGCCTGCGCTTTTGCGTCAATTACATCGGAGGGAATCACCAGCGCTAAATTCCAGTCATTAATTCCTACTGGAATATATTTCATAATGCGCTCCTGGCCGTCCCTTTCATAGGTGATGCTGCCGCCGGCGCCGGTTTCCATATTGTGGAGTATAGCGTCTACATCGCCCGGAGTAAGGGTATTGGAGGTGTTGTCTGCAATTTCATCAAGGGTTTTATATTCTGACGCAGTGGAATCGGTTAAAGCCCGGAATATAATGCCGCCGTCTGATTTCATGACATAATTATATCCTTTTCCATCAAATGCGCCGATTGTGAACAGCTCGGCCAGGTTTTCCATGGAATACCGCCCAAGCAGCACGCCTTCCGGCTCCCCGTTGTCATGAATCGGGACGGATATTACCAGCTTTTCACTTTTGCCGTCAATTTCCGGCAGCCACATGACGGAGGACTCGCCAAGAATCCCACTTTGAAAGTAGGGTTCCCGGGAGATATCCGGCGTTTCCGGATAACCCGGAACATAGAGCGTGCCATCGGCGTCCGCAACAGCCATCCATTTAAAGCGGGTTATATCAATCCATTGGCTCAATATGCTTAAAGTACCTGGAGAGGAAAGGGGCATGTCAAGCTCGCTGATGGAAGCCGCCAGGCCCTCCAAATAGGTCTGGTCGCTTTTTACGCGTTCGTAAATGAGTCTGGCGCTTTGTTCGGTCAATTCTTCCATATAGGTGTCAGTCTCTTCTTTTAGGGCAGAGTGGACAGAATTACCATAAATCAAGGTGGTTATGATAATGACTGCCAGTACCAGAAAAAGTGAGACGCCTATGGCGAACAAGGGCCTTTTATATAATCGCATGGTAGTTCTCCTGTCTTATATACAGTGAAGCTGTCAGTAAATACAGTTATTATATAATGGCATAACCTGCCCGGTCAATGTGTTTTCATGTAACCAGAAAATCTGTCATGGAAGTATTAAATATTTGTTAAAATTACATGATGTCTGTTGACAGGAGATGCCCCATCCTCATATAATGCCAATAAAACACCTGAAACCAGTTTTTATTCAGAAAGGAACCCTGCTCTATATGGACGACGCCGATAGCGACGCTGCCCGATGTTATAGTAATATAAATCAATGGAATAAGCTTCAGTACATGGAAGGCATAACCTGCGCTCTTTGATAATGGCGCGGGCTATGTCTTTTTGTGTTCTGACTTAGAATAAATAACAAATCATATCTCAAAAAAGAAAGGAGTGGTCTTTCCTATATGGAAAATCACAAGCGACTGCCTTGGCACGCATCAGAGCCGGAGGCAATCTACAAAGCATTACATACCTCAGAAGAGGGGCTCAGCGATGCCGAGGCTGCCGAAAGGCTGGCCCACTATGGACGCAACGAACTGCGTCAGAAACCGAAGAAAACAATCTGGCAGATGATTAAAAGCCAGATTACCGATCCCATGGTACTGATTTTGATTGGCGCCGCTGTCTTTTCCGCCATACTCCGGGAATGGACGGAAGCAATCGTTATCCTGACAATCGTAATTATCAACGCGGTCATCGGGATTGTGCAGGAAAGGAAGGCGGAAAGCTCTCTGGAAGCATTGAAGCAGATGAGCGCGCCAAATGCCAGAGTTCTGCGCCAGGGAGAGGAAAGCATTGTGCCGGCCAGTGAACTGGTCGTCGGAGATATTGTCCTGATTGACGATGGGGCTATGGTTCCGGCGGACTTACGGTTAATAGAATCAGCTAATTTAAAAATACAGGAGGCTTCTCTCACCGGCGAGTCCGTCCCTTCTGAAAAGGATGCCAAGGACATCATGCCGCAGGAGTGTGTGCTGGGAGACCGGGTAAATATGGCGTATACCTCGTCGATTGTCACCTACGGCCACGGAACCGGAGTGGTAGTGGCAACGGGCATGAATACAGAGGTGGGTAATATTGCCGGACTTTTGGAAAACCAGGATGAGCTGGATACCCCGCTGAAGAGGAAGCTGAACGCGGTAGGAAAAACCCTGACCGTGGTGGGTATCATTGTCTGCGCCCTTATCTTTGCAATCGGCGCTTTTTATGGAAGGCCGCTGATTCCGCAGTTTTTAGTGGCAATCTCTCTGGCAATTTCCATTATCCCGGAGGGGCTGCCTGCCACGGCTACCATTGTTATGGCTCTGGGCGTCCAGAGAATGGCAAAGCAGAACGCCTTAATCCGGAAGCTGCCTGCGGTGGAGACGCTGGGAAGCGCAACGGTAATCTGCAGCGATAAGACTGGAACACTGACCTTAAACCAGATGACCGTCACCCAGATTGCGGTGAATGGAGATTTTGAGGCAAAAAGGACAACGCCGGTTGAAGCGGCGGACAGAGAACATCCGGAGGTTTACCGGGAGCTGGTCTATGCCGGCGCGCTGTGCAACAATGCAAGCCTGGACCCTGACCATAAAGGGGAAATCATCGGAGACCCCACGGAGGGCGCGTTGATTTTCCTGGCTCAAAGGTTTGGAATCGACCATGAAGAGCTGGAGGAGACGTATCCAAGGCTGTTTGAGCAGCCCTTTGATTCCGAAAGAAAGCGGATGTCAACGGTTCATGAGATAGATCAGCAGCTAGTCTCCTATACCAAAGGAGCGGTTGACGAAATGCTGCCCCTGTGTACGGGAATCCTGACCTCTCAGGGTGTGCGCCCAATAACGCAGGCAGATATGGGCCAGATACAGGATATGTGTGATTCTATGTCACAGAAAGCCTTGCGTGTGCTGGGGTTTGCCGTGAAAAACTTAAAGCATCTGCCGGAGGACGAGGAAGAAGATATTGAGTTTGATATGACCTTTATCGGCGTTGCCGGTATGATAGATCCGCCGAGAAAGGAAGTGGCGGAATCGGTACGCACCTGCCGGAACGCCGGTATCCGCACCATTATGATTACCGGCGACCATAAGGTGACTGCCCTTGCCATTGCAAAGGAGCTTTCTATCTGGCAGGAGGGCGATACCGTGATATCCGGTGAGGAACTGGCGGCCATGAGTGAGGAAGAGCTGGACCAGGCGGTGGAGCAGACCACGGTTTTCGCCAGGGTATCCCCGGCTGATAAGCTCCGGATTATCCAGTCCCTGAAGAGGAACGGCGAAGTGGCGGCCATGACGGGCGATGGCGTAAATGACTCCCCGGCGCTGAAGGCCGCCGATATCGGCGTGGCGATGGGGCGCACGGGAACAGACGTGGCAAAGGAAGCATCGGATATGATTCTTCTGGACGACAGCTTTACCACAATCGCCTATGCGATTAAGGAGGGGCGCCGTGTATACCGGAATATCCAGAAGGTCATTCAGTTCCTGCTGGCGGGAAATATAGCAGAGATTACAACGCTGTTTCTGGCAACCTTGTTTAACTGGGACGCGCCGCTTTTAGCGGTGCATATTCTCTGGGTGAACTTAGCGACCGCAACCCTGCCGGCGCTGGCGCTGGGCGTTGACCCGGCCAGCAAAAATATCATGAAGCATAAGCCGGTGAAGGCGGGAACGCTGTTTGAACGCGACCTGATTGCCAGAGTAATCCGTCAGGGTGTTTTTGTGGCTGCTATGACAATCGTTGCTTACTTTATCGGAGCGGATCAGGACGGCCATATCACGGGGCAGACTATGGCCTTTTGCGTTCTGGCTATTTCCCAGATGCTCCGCGCGTTTAACCAGAGATCTAATACAGAACCCATCTGGGTGCGGGCGGAAGGCCCTAACCCCTGGCTGGCAGTATCGTTTCTGGTGTCGGCCGGCCTGATGGCATGTATTCTCTTTATTCCGGCATTACAGAGCGCTTTCCGGCTGACAGACCTGACCGGAAGCCAGTGGCTTATGGTTATGGGGCTATCTATCATGTCTATTGTTCAGATGGAAGCTGTGAAGTGGGTAAAACGGTCCAGAAAAAAAGAGAGACAGTGATTTTTGGAGGAAGCAACCTATGAAAACTGAAAAGAGAAGAGAGTTTGTTATCCACTTTATGTATTTTATGATCTTATTTTTAATGGCTTTTGCGGTGATAAAGTATGGTATGTCCATGCTTTCCCCGTTCGTGGCAGCCTTTTTGATTGCATGGGTTCTGAAGGGCCCCATTGGATTTGTGTCAAAAAGGTTGCGTCTGAACTGGAGGATAGCCGCTGTTCTGGTGGTGCTGTTATTTTACAGCACCATCGGGTTTTTGATTTTTCTGCTGGGCGTCAAGGCATTTTCTGCGGCAAAGGAGCTTACCGGCAGCCTGCCGGATATTTACGCATATTATGTGGAGCCTGCCTTAATCAGTCTTTTTGACAGCTTTGAGCAGTCGGTTTTCCGGGTGGACGGCGCGCTTCTGTCTGCCTTCATGGAGCTGGAGGCCCAGTTTGTCCAGTCGGCGGGGCAGATGGTTTCAAGCCTGTCTATGGACGCCATGGGATATATCTCCGGAATTGCCTCGTCCTTGCCCGGCATATTTATTGAAATGCTGCTCATGATTATATCTACCTTTTTTATCGCTTTGGATTACCACCGGCTGACCGGTTTCTGCCTGATGCAGCTTGACGGAAAGGCGAAGGATATATTTCTCCAGATTAAAGAATATGTGGTGGGCACCTTACTTGTGTGTATCCGTTCCTACGCACTCATTATGACGATTACGTTTGTGGAGCTGGCGGTAGGGCTGACTGTCATAGGGGTGGAGAACTCTGTTCTGATCGCGTTCCTGATTGCGCTTTTTGATATTCTTCCGGTATTGGGAACGGGAGGTATCATGATACCGTGGACCATTCTTACAGCCCTCCAGGGAGATTACGCGTTGGCGCTGGGACTTTTGCTGGTTTATCTGTTTGTTACGGTGGTCCGCAATATTTTAGAGCCGAAGATTGTAGGCGGTCAGATTGGGGTCCACCCGGTTGTGACTCTGGCGGGTATGTTCGTGGGCGCCCAGTTGTTTGGCGTCCTGGGACTGTTCGGTTTTCCAATCGGGCTTTCGCTGCTGCGTCATTTAAACGAAAGCGGGGCAATAAAAGTATTTAGGATGGCGGAGGAAAAAGGATGAGTGTGAGTATGGTTTTTGGCTTACTGGGCGGTCTGGCGCTGTTTTTATACGGTATGCAGATGATGAGCGTCAATCTGGAAGCAGCAGCCGGCAGCCGTATGAAGCATATTCTGGAGCGCCTTACCGCAAACCGTTTTCTCGGGGTATGCGTGGGCGCCGGTATCACGGCGGTGATCCAGTCCTCTTCCGCCACAACGGTTATGGTGGTGGGCTTTGTCAATTCCGGGCTTATGACTTTAAAGCAGGCGGTCTGGATTATCATGGGAGCAAATATCGGAACCACTGTCACGGGGCAGCTGATTGCCCTGGATATCGGTGAACTGGCTCCTTTTATTACCTTTGTCGGCGTGGCGCTGATCCTGTTTGTAAAGAGAAAACACGTCCAGTTTGCCGGGGGTATCATAGCCGGTCTGGGAATCCTGTTTATCGGCATGGGCATGATGGGGGAGGCTATGGTTCCTCTGCGGGAATCGGAGGTCTTTGTCAATCTCATGACAAGATTCTCGAATCCGCTTCTGGGCATTTTGGCCGGCGCTGCATTTACAGCCATCATTCAGTCCTCGTCGGCTTCTGTGGGTATCCTGCAGGCTTTGGCTGTCAGCGGCCTGATTGGTCTGGACAGCGCGGTGTTTGTGCTGTTCGGGCAGAATATCGGAACCTGCATTACGGCGGCGCTTGCTTCCATTGGAGCGAGCCGTGACGCAAAAAGGGCCACGCTGATCCATCTGTTGTTTAATGTAATCGGGACGGCTGTATTTACGGCTGTCTGTATCATATGGCCGCTTACAGGTCTGGTGGGAGACTTAACCCCGGCTAATCCGGCGGCACAGATTGCAAACATGCACACGCTGTTTAATATTGTGACAACGCTTCTTCTGCTGCCCTTTGGATCGCAGCTTGCCTGTCTGGCGGGCAGGCTTCTGCCGGATAAGGCTATGGGAAAGGCGGAGGAGGAACGCTGGTTCGAGGATCTGCTGGAGTCAGAGCATGTGCTGGGGGTATCGGTAATTGCCAGAAAACAGTTGAAGGAGGACATCGGGCGAATGCTTTCCCTGGCTGCGGAAAACGTGGATAAGGGCTTTCTGGCATTCGGGGACAGGGACGAGACGGAATTGAAAAAAATTCTGGAGCGGGAGGAGGAAATTGACCTGCTGAACGCACGGCTGTCGCGGAAAATCTCAAAGGTTCTCCAGGCAGAGCACTCTCCGGACGAGGTGGAAGCCCTGCGCCACATGTTCACGGTTATCGGCAACATAGAGCGTATCGGGGATCACGCAAAGAATCTGGCGGGCTATGCCAAAAATATGATGGACCGGAAGCTGGAGCTGTCGGAGCAGGCGTCAGGCGAGCTGTGGGAAATGAGACAGTCCTGCAGGTGCGCCCTGCGGCTGCTCTGCAACGCGGATTATATCGCTTCCGGCTATCTGGCGGAGGAGGCTGCTCTGGTGGAGCAGGAGATTGATGATAAGGCGGCTTTGTACCGGTTGAACCAGATGGAGCGTATGGGCGTGGGAACCTGCCATGTTGAGACTTCCATTCTGTATTCGGAAATTCTGACGGATTTTGAAAGGATTGGCGATCACGTATTAAATATTGCACGCGCCTGGGCCGGTCTGGAGGAGACGGACCGGCTCCCTGTAAGTGAAAAGGAGAAATTATGAAACCTGGAAGAAAAAGTCTGGCGGCAATGCTGTTGCTGCTGGTTATAAGTGCTGCTGTTGTATGGTTTGGGATGGGGGACGAGATGAAGGGCGCCAGGGATATGAGGTTTGGCATTGATATCCGCGGCGGCGTGGAGGCTGTTTTTGAGCCGGTAGGCTTAGACCGCGCCCCTACGGAGGCAGAGGTCACAGCGGCCCGCAACATCATGGAATCCAGGCTGGACGACAGAAACATTCTGGACCGGGAGGTGACGGCTGACACGGACCGGGGCTATGTGATTGTGCGTTTTCCCTGGAAGTCAGGGGAAACGCAGTTTAACCCGGAAGTGGCAATCGCAGAACTGGGAGAAATGGCTAATCTGACCTTCCGTGATGAGGCGGGAACGATCATGCTGGAGGGAAAGGACGTTTCCACCAGCAGCCCGGTGGAAAGCGGCGGGAACGGACCGAGACAGTATGCGGTGGAGCTGCATTTTACGGAGGAAGGCGCAGAGAAGTTTGCGGATGCCACAGGAAAGCTGACCGGTCAGCGTATGGGGATTTTTATGGACGACACCATCATCTCCAACCCGGTGGTAAAGGACCGGATTACAGGCGGAAACGCTATTATTGACGGAATGGAAAGCTATGAGCAGGCGAAGGAGCTGTCGGATAAAATCAATGCAGGCGCTCTTCCCTACTCCATGGCAACGCGGAATTTCAGCACAATCAGCCCTTCCCTGGGAGCCTCGGCTCTGGATATCATGGTGGCGGCAGGGATTGGGGCATTTGTTCTGATCTGTGTCTTTATGGTGGTGAAATACCGGTTGCCGGGCTTTGTGGCCTGCCTTGGTCTGGCGTTCCAGACCTGCCTGCAGCTTTTGGCGATATCGGTTCCCCAGTATACACTGACGCTGCCTGGTATCGCGGGCATTATCCTGTCTTTGGGAATGGCGGTGGACGCAAATGTGATCATCAATGAAAGGATTGGAGAGGAACTAAGGGACGGCGCTTCCTTAAAGGACGCGGTTCTTGCCGGATATAAGCGGGCATACAGCTCCGTAATGGACGGAAATATCACCAGCGCCATTGTGGCGGCGATCCTGATGCTTTTTGGTTCCGGTCCGATGCTCAGCTTCGGTTATACACTGCTGGCCGGAATCATCATCAATGTGGTAATTGGTGTGTATTATTCAAAAGTGATTCTGCTGTCCTTTGTGAAGGAAGGCCGTTTTTCCGCTGCCGGGTGGTTCCGTTATAAGAAGGAGCAGAGAATTTACCAGTTCATGAAATATAAGAAGGTCTGGCTGTCCATATCTGCCGCGGCCCTGTTTGTCGGCTTTCTGGGCCTTGCCAGAAATGGCGTAAGCCTGGACACCCAGTTTACCGGGGGAACGACTCTGAACTATGAAATCCGGGAGGTAACGGACTCAGAACGACTGGCGGCTTCCCTGGGAGAAGAGCTGGGGCGGAACGTGAGCGTCCGGTTTACAAGGGAGGACGGCCAAGGCAGGCAGTCCATGGTGGTGACCTTTTCCGGAAAGGAAGGAATCAGCCCCCAGGAGCAGAGACAGGCCACGGATTTGATTCACAGGGAATATGGGGAGCTGGAAGCGGCGCTGTCGGAAACGTATTCTGTCCAGCCCTATATCGGGCAGCAGGCGTTAAACCGCTCTATGATAGCCATGGGGCTTGCCGCGGTATTGATAACCCTGTATGTATGGATACGGTTCTCGATTCTGTCCGGGCTTTCGGCCGGGCTGGCGGCCATGGCGGCGCTGGTTCATGATGTGCTGATTGTTTTTGCCGTGTTCCTGGTATTTTCGATTCCTCTGAATGACGCATTTGTGGCGGTGGTGCTTACGATAATCGGATATTCCATCAACGACACCATTGTTATTTATGACCGGATACGGGAAAATATGAGGAAGGGGGAAGGAAAGGAAGTATACCGGTTAGTGGATATGAGTGTATCCCAGAGCCTGTCCCGGTCGGTCTATACGTCCGTGACAACCGTAATCGGCGTGCTGATTCTGGTGGCAGTGTCCTGGTATTACCAGATACCTTCCATCTTTGAATTTTCTCTTCCCATGCTGTTTGGAATTATCAGCGGCTGTTTCTCTTCGGTGTGCATTGCCAGTATCCTGTGGGCCTTATGGGTGAAGAAGCGGGAAGCGTGGCAGACAGAGACGGCGGAGCCTGACGGAATCTGATTTCAGAACACCTTTTTGTGTTCTGGTACTTTAGAAAGGAGTGTTAGTTTGAAAAGAAGCCGCCTGTGGTTTTTATATCCGGTTACCGGATTGTTTATGATTGCATTTTCTCTGTGGATGGGGACATGGTATGCGGCCGTTTCCCTTCTTTTAACCGTCGCCATGGGGATTATGCTGTTGGATAACCGGTTTTCAAAAAAGAGAGACAGATTGCTTGCCCCCGCCATAAAACTGATTCACAGCTTAGAGTCCGATGATGAGACCAGAAGCTGTTTTGAAGAGGGAAAGGCGTACTATCTTGCGATGGAAAGAAGAAGCATCATAGATACCATCCTGGGCCTTTTGTTTATATGGGCATCGGTGTTATGGGCTTATGAACGCCTGCTGCGTCCGGACGGGGGCGCCGGAGTCGGGGCTGTGGTTGGTTTCTTAATCGCGTTAATCCTGTTTTTGGTATTCAATTTCCTTTTCAGGGTCTGTTGGCAGCGGGTATTGCTGCACCCATTAATCCGGGATATCAGGCCCGTCAGCGCATCGGTGGCCTGTCTGCTGGAAGGAATCTACGGTCTTTCCATTACGCGGAAGCGTACAGTGTTCATGCACAATGCAGCCGTGGGCCTGTATCGGAGCGGCCGCAGTGAAGAGGCGCTGGTATTGTGCCGGCTTGCCCGTAAGATGGCAGGAAAGCATATAGGCGGCCTGTTTCTGTATTTATACAGTAATACAGTCGCTGTCTGTTTCAGGCGTCTTGGAGAGGAAGCGGCAGCGGAACGGGAAGAATTGCGGAAAGAGCTTATTCTTGAGGAGAATCCGCTACTTTTGAAGAATCGTGATATTCAGTGGAACCTACAAGCCGGCAGATTTCGCTGTATGCTGAAAGAAGGGCGCCTTACCGATGCGGAAGAAACAGGGGAAGATTATCTTTACAGCTGTAACGATGATTACCACCGCTTACCGGTGCTTGAGTTGATGGCAGAGGTGAAGGAAAAGCTTGGAAAAACAGAAGAAGCTTCTGATATCCGAAAGAAACTTCTTACCTTCAGTCCTGAAAACAGGGAGGTCCAGAATGCGATGGCTTATGGGCCTTGTACCTATTCATGTGAAAAGCTGGCGGTGAGGGATTGGACCGCCAGCGCTTTCCGGGTCATATACGCTGTTGTTATAGCCATCTCACTGTTTATGACAGCGGCAAAAATATCGGGTGCAGAACAACTATCAGATGTACCCCAAACAGCTCCTTCTGAAATAACCGGACCTATGGAAAGAACGCCGGAAGCAACGCAGGCTCCGCGTCCTACGGCCGTTCCGGCGCCAGAGGATACAGAAGCACCGTTTATAAAAGACGATTCCGGAAAAACCATAGCTGAATTTACTATCCTGTACCCGGAGGCCTGGAACGGATTATATGTGGAGAAGCAGTTGGAGGGCGGAGGAATTTTAATCTGCCAGAAAAAATCCTATGATCTGAACGGAGACGGGGCATTATTTTCTATTACTATTTTTGAAGATGGGGCTTATGTCAATGAGCCGGATTATGAAATTCTGGGTTATGACGGGTCCGATGTCTACGTTATGAAAAAGCCTACCGATGTAACATTTTATTGGGAGAATGAACAGATTCGGCATGAATATATTAATATGCAGGAGGATTTGAGCGTGATTAAAAGCAGCTTTCGTATCCTCTTCGACTCTGCTGAATATGATGGCAATGAATACATTTTTCCTAATAGCAGCGCAGCGGCCCTGCAGGAATCAGACCTGTTAAACCTGTCTGCAAAACAACTCCGGATTGCAAAAAATGAGATTTACGCGCGGCATGGGCGGCTGTTTGCGGATGCGGAGCTGCAAAGCTATTTTAATGGCTGCAGCTGGTACAGGGGGAGGATTGAGCCTGACGAATTTGAGGAAGGGCTGTTAAGCGAGCAGGAAAAAGCCAATATCAGTATGATTCAGAGCCGGCAGTAAAAGGCTGGTTAAGTATTAAATCTTTGTTAAGAATCTTTGCTGCCTGTTGACAGAATATGCCCCTCCCAATATAATGCCATCATAACCCTAAAATGGATTGTTTTTGAAAGGAAATTACGGAACATATGGACGACGCCGATAGCGACGCTGCCCCTAAACGATATATTAAGAATGAAACAGGAATAAGCTCAAGAACAGGAAAGACATAACCTGCGCTCATAAAAAGGCGCGGGCTATGTCTTTTTGTGTTCTGACTTAGATAAATCAAAGGGTTTTTGAGAAGAAAGGAGTTGTAAATTTTGACAATCATAGAGGTCGTGGAGCTATTAAAAGCGGTTATCTTCGGATTCATGCAGGGGGTCACGGAATGGCTTCCTGTCAGTAGCACGGGACATATGATTTTGCTGAACGAGTTTCTGCCGCTATATCAGTCGGAGGAGTTTTTGGAACTGTTTTTCGTGGTGATACAGTTTGGCTCCATTCTGGCGGTTCCGCTTCTGTTTTGGAAGCGCATGGTTCCCTGTGCTGTCCGCGGCGGCTTTCGCCTGAAACCGGATATTCTTCTTTTGTGGGGAAAGATAACCGTGGCCTGTATTCCAGCCGGTGTGGCGGCGCTTTTATGGAATGATGAGATAAACGATCTGTTTTACCACCCCCATGTGGTGGTTATCATGCTGATCGTTGTGGGCGTTCTGTTTCTTGTGGTTGAGACACGGAAAAGGGAGCCGTCTGTTCATACCGTGGCGGAGCTAACCTGGAGGGCTGCCTGGTGGATTGGCTGCTTCCAGATGATTGCCGCCATATTTCCAGGGACCTCCCGCTCCGGCGCAACAATCATCGGAGCGCTCATGATAGGCGTGTCGCGGACCGTGGCTGCGGAATTCACCTTTATCATGGCGTTTCCTGTCATGCTGGGTGCAAGTCTTTTTAAGTTAGTCCAGTTTGGCTGGGAATGGACCTGGGTGGAGGCGGTTATCCTGGTGACTGGAATGATTGCTGCATTTCTGGTGTCCCTGCTGGTAATACAGGGTCTGATGAATTTTATTAAGGGGCACAGCTTTAAAATTTTCGGGTGGTATCGGATTGGGCTGGGGATTGTAATGGCACTGTATATTCTTGTTTAAGCAAAGGAGGATTTAAACGATTGAAGGGTTCTGTTTTATCTGTCATGCTGAAGGGTGTCTGCGTGGGCAGTACCATGATGGTTCCAGGCGTCAGCGGAGGTTCGATGGCAATGCTTCTGGGAATTTATGACAGGCTGATATATTCTGTAAATTCCATTCGCAGCGGGAAGAGCCTGCTGCTGTTAGGTACATTTTCCATCGGTGGCTTCATTGGTATCCTGCTGTTTTCCCAGCCGCTGCTGTCCCTGCTGGAGCGCTACCCAATGCTGATGCTTTACTTTTTTATGGGCGCCGTGGGAGGTGGAATCCCGCTGATGCTTAAAAAGGCGGAGGTCCGGAGGTTTTCCATGCCGGTTCTGATCTGGCCGGCCGTTGGTATGCTGCTGGTATGGATCTTATCTTTACTTCCGGAAGCTCCTGTTCAGGCTGGGCTGGAAATGGGGTTAAAGGAAACTGTGTTTCTTATAATTACCGGTATTGCCGCCGCAGTGGCTTTAGTTCTTCCCGGAATCAGTGTCTCCTATCTGCTGCTGGTGTTTGGGATTTATGATGGAATGATTCTGGCGCTTCACGGGTTCCATCTGCCTGTATTGGCTCCGTTCGGGATTGGGCTGCTTCTGGGTATTTTTCTTTCCACAAAAACACTGGAGCACGCAATGAAACATTACCCCAGGCCCACGTACCTTATGATTTTTGGCTTTATACTGGCTTCCCTGGCAGAGATATTTCCGGGAGTGCCCGAAGCCAATCAGATGCTTCTGTGCTGTGTGCTGGCAGGAGCAGGCTTCTTTGCCGTCCGGTCGCTTTCCGGGCTGGAGGACACGGCCTAGATAGGAATGATTATGAAATTATTTTTGAGTATGAATATGGCGCTGCTGGCAGTAAGTATCGGATTTACCCTATATGTATTGAAAAAATATGGGGAGGCCGGCTGGAAGGATATCATAAGTCGTGCGATTCTTCCTCCCTTTCTTTTGGGCGTGGAAATCGCGGTATTATCTGCCATTGAGTATACTTTTATTATGCAGGACGGCAAAGGCCCTTTTTTAGGGATTAATCCTTTTATGTTTTTATTTTTTTCTTCCGTGACTTACCTGTTGGCAATGGCTTATTACGTCCGTGAATATGGCAGGGATGTACTTGATTCTAAAAATGGTGGAGGAGCTTTAGACGATTATGGAGATAAAGACTGATGATAAAGTGAAGAAGGGAGTAAATGTGAATCGGGCAACTGCTGCTTATTTTACAAAGATAGCTGCATTTCTTGAATTTTTTGTGGCCGCAATTCTTCTGGTCGTCATACTGGCCGGGGCAATTCTTCTGGCGGTTAATCTGACAGGCGATTTGATACATAATCCGCAGCTGGTGGACTTGAATCAGGTCCTGGGGGACGCTTTAGCTCTGGTTGTAGGGATTGAGTTTATTAAAATGCTGGTAAAGCACGCGCCGGAAGCCGTGGTTGAAGTGCTGCTGTTCGCCATTGCCAGGGAGATGGTGGTTACACACGCCGGATCGGCTGAAACCCTTATGGGGGTAATTGCAGTGGGGATCATTTTCCTGATCCGCCATTATCTCTGCCCTCCAAAGCCTGCACGGGGGGAAGGCGGCCAGGCAGAGTGACAGGCGTGGAATTACAAGATTATGGTTATTGGAATTGAAAGGGGGTGCCAGAATGGGAAAAATTGTTATTATCACGCTTGATGAAGCAGAGGAGCATGTCTTAAATAAGATATTGGACAGCATTGAGGCCGAAAAAATTCAGTTCGTGGATATTTCGCCCACTCCGGTTCTATCCCTCACAAATCTGTCCCTCTATCCTCATGAATGTAAGGTAGAGGTCAACGGCCAGGAACTGACCTTGGGACCTCGCCAATTTGCGCTTCTGTATCTTCTGGCCCGCAATGTGGGGCGGATTTTTACAAAAGAACAGATTTACTATCAGGTGTGGAATGAGTCCACGGCTATTAACGTTGATGAAACAATCCGCTATCATGTCAGTGAAATCAGGAAAAAGCTGGAACAGACCTATGGCTATGATTGTATCGAGACAGTCTGGGGAATCGGATATCGGTTTAAACATAATAAAAATGACGAATAAGTTTCTGTGGTCTGTTGAAAAAGACGTAATCCAAGCGTAAAGGATAAGTATAAAATGAAAAGGAGATGTTTTTATGTTATTAGCAATCGACCACGGAAATAAACAGATTAAGACAATTCACTGCCCGCCGTTTGTATCCGGGCTGCAGCAAAGTATCACAAAGCCCTTTGGGGAAAATATCATTCAATGTAATGGGACCTATTATGCTCTTTCCAATCAACGGATTCCCTACCGGAAGGATAAAACGGAGGACGACCGGTTTTTCCACCTGACCCTGTTTGGCGCTGCCAATGAAATTGAGGCTATGAAGTGCTATACGGAGGAGGTGATACGCATTCAGCTTGCGGTAGGGCTTCCGCCGGCCCATTTCGGCGCTCAAAATAAGAGCTTTATCAGATACTTTAAGGACCGGGATGTGATTAAGTTTTCTTATCATGGAAAGCCTCATTCCATTTATATTGAAGATGTGGCCTGCTTCCCCCAGGCATATGCGGCCGCTGTTACCATGATGGAATCCCTGATTGACAGCCCGAAGGCTTTGGTTTTGGACATTGGCGGATTTACTGCTGACTATCTGTTAATGAAATATGGACAGGCAGATCTTTCCACATGCGATTCCCTGGAAAACGGCGTAATTCTGCTGTACAATAGGATTCGCTCAAAAATAAATGCTGAACTGGATTTACTTCTGGAAGAGAGCGATATTGACGCCATACTGAAAGGGCAAACGGATGGATATACAGAGAAGGCGGTTCGGATTGTTGAATATCAGGCGCAGGAATTTATCAATGATTTGTTCAGCACCCTGCGGGAGCGTATGATTGATTTGCGGTCCGGTACTGTTGTATTTGTCGGGGGTGGAGCTATTTTGCTTCGCAGACAGATTGAGGCGTCAGGAAAAATAGGCCGGCTCATATTTGTGGACGAAATTAATGCTAATGCAAAAGGATATGAATTTTTGTATCAGCTTGAAATGGCAGGCAGGTGATTCCTATGGCGGCTAAAAAGGACAGGGAACGCTTTACAATTAAGTTTAATGAAAATGATCCCTCACACAGAAAGGTCATTGAAATTCTGGAGAGTCAGGGCGCGCATAGTAAGGCTCCTTTTATCGTCAATGCGATCCTGCACTATATCCACTGCCCTGAAACTCCGGACATTCCTGTTTCATGGCTGATGGATAAAGGGTCTATTGAGGAAATGGTACGGGGGATTTTGAAGGAGCAGACGTCAGACGTAGCAAAGCCGAAGCCCGAGATAAGGGCGCAGCCGGCAGTTAAGCTACAGTCTTCTGCAAATATGCAGCCTGCGGCAGCTACACAGGTCACAGGAGAGATAAAGCCTGAAGCAGAAAGACAGCCTATGGAGAATATGCAGCCTGTAACTGACATGGGACAGAGAACGGAAGAAACGTTGGCAACAGCTTTTCACGAGAAGCAAGCGGCTCCGTCAGACAAAAAGACGGAGGAAAATCCGGCGCGTGCCTTGATTATGAATACATTGTCGGCATTTCGCAATAACTGAAAAGGAGACATGGGAGGTTTAATTCTCCTGTGTCTCCTTTTCCTTCACCGCTGCCACAAAACTCTCAATAATAGTTTCCAAATGCCTGTACTGAATTGGCGTCAGTTCAGATACCTTTGGGGAGAGAAGCAGTTGATCGTCCCCTGTTACCTTGCCCAACAGCAGGTAATCTGTGCTGACTTCAAGGGCGGTAGAAATTTTGATAATTGTATCGGGCCTCATGGCCTTTTGCCCCAGCTCGGCAGTGGAAACAGTCTGCGGTGTAATGCCTGCCAGCTCCGCCAGCCTTTCCTGCGTCATATGAAGCTGCTTGCGCCTGTCATGAATACGCTTGCCCATCTCTTTTAAAAGGTCGTCCATTTATCTTTCCTCCATGCCATAGTTATATTTTATCGTCTATGACATGGTAAAATAAGCGGCCATAGTTGATTTTTAGCGTCCATAGCATGTATAATACAAATAACATTAAATACAAAAAAGGAGGAAGCAGATGGATATACTCGCATGTACAATTATTGGGCATAAGCCCACCAGATTTAAGTTTAAATACAAAGAAAATTATTCCTTATGCAAAAAAATAAAGAGTGCCATGACTGGACAGTTTCAAATTCTTTATGCAATGGGGGTGCGCCGTTTCTATATCAGCGGCTCTCTGGGAGTCGGTATGTGGGCCGGTGAACTGCTTCTCCGCTTAAAAGAGCAGAAGGGATATGGAGAGCTGGAGCTTTGGATTATTTTGCCCTGTGCAGGCTATGACGCTAAATGGGATGAACGGAGCCGAAAGCGCATGGAATTTCTGAAAAAGCATAGTACGGAATATATAACGATAGGAGGTGCAAAGGATAGAGACGATTTTTTCCGGCGTAATTGTTATATGGTAAATCAGACGCAGCACATGGTAGCTGTTTATGACGGAAATCTTGCGGTGAGATCCATTACGGGTCAAACCGTAAAATATGCTATGGGAAGAGGGGTGAAAATTGTATTTATTCATCCGGACACGGCGAATACTCTCTGAAGCGTTTCGGCCGGTTATTTTTTCAATCCTTTTATAATGGCTTTCACATTTCCTAAGTGCTCATGATCCAAAGCTTTTATATCGTCAAACATCTCTTTATACTCTGTGGGATAGCTATTATCACTGTCGAAAAATTCGGCTGGTGTAACACCTAAATATTCGCAGATATAGAAAAAGACCTGCATGGACGGAAAGCCGTTTCTATTTTCCAGCGCATTAATATAACCCGCGCTTTGCCCAATGGACAAGCTCATATCCCGCGCAGATACCCCTTTTTCGGAACGTAGTTTTTCCAACCGTTGATAAAACAAGTTTTCATACATACCAAATCACCTCTGTATATGATTTTACCCCATAGATGACCGCAATATGTCTGGTTAAATCGGATACTCAACTTCAAGTGTCCGATTGTGACAGATATAATTGTAAAAATAACTTATTTAATCAGATAGGAGCTCTTATGAAGAAGATATTTACCTGTTATTGGACAAGAAAAGTTGGCATATTATTTTTCGTTGTTGTTTTGCTTATGATGGCCGGTATGGTCGGAGTGGGTCTGCTGAACGCGCAGAAAGGGTCAAAGCCCGAGCAGCAGGAGCAGGAACATCCAGAGCAAAAGCAATCAGTGCAAAAGCAAGTATCTGTAGCTGAAGCGGAGGAACTGCCGCGTTTTAAGTCAGATACAGCGCCAGAGGATTGCCTGATATGTAATGGGGGAAAAGAAACACTGTTTACCTGGTATTTTGGGCAGGAAAATGTGGGTTTTATCAGCCTGAATACCTTTAGGCTGTCATGTGTGGAGATTAACCGGTATGATGATCATAAAAAACTGATTGAAGAGCCTGTAAAAGGGTCCTCATCTCATATAATGAGTACTGGTAACGATGGCTTTATGTCATACGTCTCGGAAGATCCGAACAGAGGCTACGCCCATGCATCTCTTACTTTTAATAATGATGAGGTTCTGGATCTGAAAAAGGCCGGTAAATTTCTATGTACGGACTGCCTGAATCGTGTCATGAGCAAGAGCTGGAGCGACGAGCCATATGGAATTGGGGTGATTGACTTCAAGACAAAGGATATTCGGCTGCTGGAGCCGGACATCACGGCATTTATTTTCAACGACTATTATGTTTCCTGTGATTTGCGTGAAAAGAGGGGAGAGGATTCCAGTGCAGAGATGGATTTATTGATTTTTTATTGCCCGGAGAGGTATAAGAAGTAGGTGGTGAGAGAGCATTAAAATTCAAAAGCGTCCCCTTTGATTACTGCTGGGGACGCTTTTAATATCGTTATTTTTGTTCTCCTGTATAAGAGTCAAATACCATCTGTTCTACAACTTCCTGGGAGTCATATACTATTTTGGAAAACAAAATTTCCTTTTGTTCAGCGTCATATCTTTGTTCATACAAATAGCGAACGCCATTTTCAACCTGCTCCACGGTTCCAAACCAGAAGGGCGCATAGGCTAATGGGCCTTTTCCGTATTTACGGGCTTCGTCAATTTTATTGGATACCTCTGTTGATATTCCAACCTCGCTGGGGATTGTATGTGGAAAATCGCTGTAATCACCGATTTCAGCTTCTCTCTCAATGGTTTTTAAATATGCCATGGCATAGGATTGCTCCTGCCGCTTTAACTCTTTCAGATCCTCTTCCCGTATAGCGATACATCGCTTCCAAAGCTCTTCTGGGAACATGGAACGGATTGAATCGCCATAGAGGCCGCCGTCCAGTGGTTCTTCATAATTCTCCAGTTTCCAGACGCCATTATCTTCGTCACGTATCTGGATGACTGCAGGTATTCCGCCGCTTCCGCCATTTTTAACAAAATTCCCATCCTGAAACTGATAGGCCCCATACATGGTGAGTGCATATACCGTAACAATTTCCCCATCCTGAACCGTATCCATAATAATATGGCCCTCGCCGTAAGCTTCATTATTAGCCGGGAATTTATCTTTGTTATGTTCCAGAATTGCTCCTGTGACTACCTCGTCCAGAGTTTGCGTGGTGGGCGCCGGGGTGGATTTTGGGACCGTTTCTGGAATTGTGGGGGAAACCGTGCGGGTTTCTTCAATGCTGGATTCGGAGGGTAAGGCAGTGTTCTTTGCAGATGGCTCATCTAATCCTCCTGCGCAGCCGGTTATAACCAGCATCAGGATTAAGAGAGACACAAAATATATAATAATCATTTTTTCTTTTTTGATTTTTTCCAACACTCCATTCATAAGCCAGACTTCCGTTGGTTTTTTCGCATTTTCCATAAAACGCTAACAAGCTCAATGCAAAATGCCACAATAAAAATGACTATTTCGGCCCGCCAGGAAATAGGAAAAGCATAATCAAAGATTAACCAGGATAAAATGTAAAGCAAAAACATCGAAATATAAAGAAAGATGACCCGAACGAATGATTGTAACAAAATTTTCTTCATAGGATTGTTCCTCCCGCAGGCAATTTAAAATAAAGTGATAGTTAATTATACCATAACTACATTTTTCGTGGTAGAAATGAGGGAATCTTTAATACAATGTTAAGATTTTAAGAGACAGCGCTACCCGTACTTAAAGGCAGCGCTGATTGCTCAATTCAAATCCTACTTTAAATAATAGTGTACATAGAGATTATAGTCTTTAAACCTTGTTATCAACCGCAGCCATATCTGTAAGCTCTGAGTTCCAGAGTAAAGATTAAATTCCGTTTCATCGCGGGTCGGCTCTGCACAGGCAGTACACAGCCGTTTCATAGCCGATAAGGTTGTAAACTCCGGTAGCAGGAATAGCGCTTCCGTGAATTCATCAATCTCTTTTATTAATTCCGAATCCAGATGCCCCTTATCGTGTTTGAACCAAGATGTGTGCCACCTGTATCCGTCATAATCAGACCTGGAATAAACTAATTCACTGGAGGGGCGGTCAATGCCGTTCTCACCCTTTCTCATATTCTGAAAAACATGGCTAAAGGAACAAATTGGCGAAAGTATAACCTCTGAATCAGACAGAGTATCTGGCAAATTTTCGGAGACGGCTTTTTGTAAATGCTTTGAATAAATATTAATTTTCAATTAGTATGCTCCTCTCTCCGGATTACATGTTAAGCAATCCGGGAAACATCTTTCTTATCGTGGCAGTTATGTAAAATTTGAATGGCAGCGTTGACATCTCTGTTCTCGTATTCATGGGTGAGATTATCAAAATAATCGCCAAAGTATAGCTCATCTTCATAGGCACGAAAGGTATTTTGCTTCCACAGCTTATCATTTTCTTCGTCCAGCTTTTTGTATTGTTCCTGGACACCATACACATACCAGTCCATCACATCATATTTAGTTTTCCATTTATCGAATTGCCGGCCTTCCAGCATCCGCTCAAATGCCCACAAATAAGCCTTTTCAAAACTAGGCCAGCGCCGGAACTCACGGAGTATATTTTTTGATGATGTGAGGGGACAACCGACACAGCCAATCCGGCTGAAGCCTTCATCATATAATTCGCAGTATGGAATACGATTGTCGTCAATGACATTCCAGAGCTGCTCGTCTGTCCAATCAAGAATAGGGTGAAAAAAGGTCACTCCCTTAAATGCCTGGCAGGTCTCAACTCTTGACCGGTTTCTTCTTTTTGGACTTTCGGCTTTGCGAACCCCTGTCAGCGTCAGGACGTTTTTTTCTTTCGGACAGGTATTTCGTTCTTTATATTCACTGCAGCAGTACCGGCAGACCCTGGTAGGGGGGAAGCCCTTTTTGATAATCAAGTGAAACATGGAGATTCTGGGCTGTTCTTCAATCACATCGGAATGGTATTTTCTGATAAAACGGAGCAGTTCCGGAGGGTCAACGCTGGTCCGGCTGAATCTCGCCTGATAGGGGATACCGGCCTGCTCGAATAACCATTTCAACACCACACTGTCCTTACCGCCGGAAAACCGCAGACACATAGTTTGGCAGCCGGCTATACAGCGCAGTTCCCTAATGACCCGCCCGACATAATCGCCGTACACGGGTAAATTTATTTGACCTCTCATTTTGGCTCCTTATATTTTGTTTTATTCATTGGCACGAATACAATGGAAATCAAGAATGAACCACAGTCACCTTTAGTATACTGTCCTTCCTGGCATACGGCAGATTTGAGAGGATATCCGCGTAATATTTTCCCGTGCCTAAATCCTCTTTTCGATAACTGTGGTGGGAGAGCGGCAGTCCGTCGCTTCCGATTACGCCTATTACAAAAGCGTCCGTATCCCGTGTGCTATGGTAAAGCATATAAGTGAGACCGCCCTGATTCCACCTGGCTGCCCGAAAGCTATGGGCACAGATTACGCCTTTCCAAAATACCTTTACCATTTGAAGCTGCTTTGAGAATAAGCGGTCTGCGTGAAACGGATCAGCGGTTACTTGTGGCGCATATATTTGATACATTTTAAAATCATTTGCCATATGTTATTAAGTCCTTTCCTCTAAATCAAACAGGCTCATTTGTACCTGCTCTGCTTTTATCCTTTGCAGCCGTAATTCTTCCAGTTCCTCAATCCGTTCAGGGGACAGCCACTTGTCCGCATGAATCCTGTCTAAAGAGTGTTCTTCCAGGCTGTCATATCCGGTTTTTAAGAGTTTTGCTTCCAGCTTCTCTATCCGTTTTCCCCGTGCTTTCTGACGTCGCTCCCGCTTGGCTTCCTTTTGGCGTTTTATTAAATCGGACGAATGTGATATTTTAATTCCGTCCTGGATATCAGTCAGGTCCTGCATAAGGTTGCGGCTTGGTCTTGATTCGGCTCTGACATTCAGAATCTCGGCGTGGAAGGTGGGATCAAACAGCTTTACAGTGGTATAGGTATTCCACTTGTATTTATCCCAGATAATATCTTTTCCGTTTTGTCTGACAAATGCCTGACAGATATCCATACACACAGGACGTTCAAAGTAGCGGATTCCTTTTTCAATATGAACTATCACTTCGCCGTCGAACAGGGTCCCATCCTTCCTGATGTGGCTCGTCTTTAAATCATAATACACGTTGCCCTTTTTCCGGCTAAGCTGCCGGCATAAAACAGGGCACCACCCATCCTGGGAATAGCATATTCTGGCACATCTTTGAGGTTCATATTCCAATCTCCATTCCCGCGTCCTTTCATTAAAATACATATGATTCAAACACACGCGCCCTTTGTGGGTTTTGGAGTATTCTTCATATTTCCTGCGCTTCTCAGCCTGCCGTTCATCGTCTGCTTTCTCAATACTATTCTCGTAATCATAACATTCCTCTGTCCTATGGCAGACACATTGGCACATAATGCAGAGTCCTCCGCCCCGGGTGCCATGGAGCAGAGGGTCATTATCCGCACAGTCCGGGATATCATAGGGACACCGGATGACCGGGTTATCATTTTCATGACACCACAGGATACCCATATAACTCATATCACTGTTCACATTTTTGCCCAGAACATATTTACCGCAGCCTGTCTTGTAGATACAGTCATTGGCAATGGCTTTTTTGAAGACAAAACCGCCGCCAAGATTGTTCAGTGGATCTCCTCCGGGTAGGGTGCTGCCCTGAATCTGAACGTAATCCGGATAATGGTCTACGGAGTATCCTTCTGACAAAAGACGCTGTGTTAAAAGATTGTATTCTGCCATAGGCTCACCTTATAGACCAAGGCAGGGTCTGATGCCCAGATAATGTTCCATGCGCTCTCGCAATACATCTATGTCCATATCGTATTCCCTGGCAATACATGCCTCGCAGCAGGGATATCTGTAGGCCAATACCTTTGAGATTCTTTTATCCCAGCTATTAATCTGCTGACCGCAGTTGTTACAGGCTTCGTCCAGCCATTTTAAGCTCTTCATTTTGCAGAGCAGCCTCCTTTCATACTTAGCCGGTCTGATCCGTCATGCCGGCCCGATAGTACAAAAGAACTGACCGATGCTCATTCAAGCAGTCAGTCAGCCCTTTTATGTCGATTACCTTATTTATCTTCGCTTCCTTTTGTATAAAATACTTTAGAGGAACCGGCTCCACGTACCTGAAAGGTGTAATCTGTTCGATTTGATATCCATAGCGCCAAAATGTTTTTCTTTTTCATGCTTACCATAGATTATGTAATTCAACGGTTGTCCTCCTGGTCTTTTTACTCTGCGGCATAGCAGAAAATTTCTGTTATGCCATCCTATACCGGCGGTAATCTGTCCTACGCTGCCGAATCCTGTTTTCCATATAGAAGCTCCTCGGGTATCCACTTTCCGTCACGCAGGATACAGCCGTTGACATTATTATAGATATCCGGCGTTCTGGGCGGGTCTGCGAAGCAATCTTCTGTCAGGTAAAGCCCAAAGTGTTGATGGTAAAATGGTTCCAGAGCCATTTTTATCTGCTCATTTAAAGCAAGCGCTAACCGTTCAATTTCCTTGATATCCTGCCGTTTGAAGGCCGCGGCTGAAATCTTTGGCAGCAGCCCTGACCGGTGTATTGCGTTTTCAATAATAGGCAGAGCTTCTTTAAAATACGCCTTGCGGATACGAATTCCCTGCAAAGCCGCCTTTTGGACATAGGCAATGGTTGTTGTGCGTATTTCCTCACATAGCGCTGTATAGGGCTTGCGGTATTTTGTCTTTAATTCAGCAAGAGATACAAGTTCCCGGTTACGTTTCAATTTATCAAGCAGTGCGGACAGGGTTTTATGTATTTCCATGATATCCATAGCAGACCTCCCTTCGGTCAAGTCACTGATCTGCCTCCAGCCGTTCCGGTTCCATAAGACCGGAAAAAATCAGTTGTGTGGCGGTACAGAACCCGGATTTATAAGCCTGCTCAGCAACGGCGCTATTTCTTTTTGATTCCGCATCTAAATAGTCATAAAACAGCTTTAGTGATTTCTTGGTAAGGCTTGATATCAGCACTCTCTGTTTTATTACCACCGTGTTATTAAGCGCTGCCGGCGGCGCAGCATTATTAAAAACCGAAGCTTCATAATTTCCAAGATAAAGCTCCTTTAAAATATCCGAGCCTTCAGCCAGGGGCAGCTTGACAACCGGATTTTTTCGGTTTAACGCTTCTGATAGTGATTGTAATGATTTAATAATTTGGGGCATCTGATGTTCAAAAAACATTTGTCCTGCTGGTGTCTCATAAAAGTTCATTCTTATTTCCTCCTAATAATGAGTGTCCATATTCGTGCTAAAAACCTCTGTTTCCTTATAAATCATGCAATGTCCTGTTTCCCCCAGCGAATCCGCAGCCGTCCCTTATCATCTTCTTCCTGGTACATGAGCAGCGCCAGCAAATCATAATCCACATCAAAGCGCTCGTATATTTCATCTAAATTTGTATCCTGCCCTTTCATAAACAAATTCAATTTTTCTTTCACCAGTATCATCTGCATAAGGTTCGATTCAATGCTTCCGGCATAGGTAATAAAATACACGTCCTTATACTCCGTAGAGGTATAGCGAATAAACCGGAAATAGAACTGGCTCATGCCGGAATTGTTATAGTGAAGCTCCGGTATGATGATCTTATTGACAAATTCAAAGTTCACACTGGACGGAAGGCTTTGTTGGGTGCAGAGCAGGATACCGTTCCCGCTTTCCCGCAGCGTCTGCCGCAGGGCGCGTCTCCTGGCAAATGTTGTGTCTGAGCCGGTGACGATATACAGGGGGCGGTCCGGAAGATATTTGCGGATTGCCCTGGCGTAAGAATCCAGAACCACCTTATGCCGCACCCCGATGGCTACAATCTCATTTTCCCATCCGGCGGCCAGTTCCACGGCAGCCATAATCTTAACAGGCGTATCGCCCTCATACTCGTCTACCGTGTCCGGGGCCGCTCCAATCCGTAGCAGCAGGATAATCTGCTGGATTAATTTCATCATGCTGTCCTTTCTGGAGTTTCCTGTCAGATTAAAGTATTTGTTGCGCATGACAAGAAACTTGTCCATGGCCTTTTCATATACCTCTTTTTCCTCCGGAGGGAAGCGGACTGGAACCTGATGAAGCTGTTTGATGTCCTTTCCGCAGACATCCTCAAAGGTCCGTGTAATGACGGTCTTGCCCAGAAGCTCGCTTAAAACATCGGCGTTGTAGATATCCTGTGTCCTCTGCGCCACTCCAAAAACAGTAATTTTATCTGGAAGGTGGGAAGCGGAAAAAAGAGAGTATCCTTTTTTATAAGCTGGGATGGGCTGTCTGTAATATAGATTATTATGTGATTCCAGGTGAGCCTCCTTTCCCTTATAGCGATAGAGCTTAGAGCACCACGAAAGCATATGGATTGAATTGTTGTATAGCAGTTCTAATTGTGGTGCGAACTCGGAAATATTGTTTCGTGTGCTGGTACCCGTAGTCAGCAGCTTCATGCGGCAGCGCCGGAAGCAGGCCAAAACCGCTTTGGTTCTCTGGCTTCTGGCGTTGGAGATCTCGTCGCTTTCGTCTAACACAAGCTGGATTTTCTGCCGATGCTGTTTCAACCACTTGGAAACCTGCTTCTGGTACTGGGAGATTTTATTTAAGGTGATAATAACAAAATCCCCCTTGCGGATTTGCTCCAAATCCTTCAGCTTTTCCACGAACACATAGGAGATACCGTAATTCTTCAACACCAAATCCCAGTTATTCCGGATCGAGATAGCGGAAGAGACCACCCAGGTATTGCGGATACCCTGACAATTCATTCGGTATTGCCCAACCGCAATGCCGGCAAGGGTTTTTCCGCTTCCCTGCTCCCACTGGAGAAGGGTGTTGCGTTTTTGAAGCACAAGATTAATGTCATGCCGCTGGGGTTCGTTTAAATGAATTGCTTCATTATTTTCAGCATCCCACAGAACAAAGCCAGACAGCCATCTGGCGATGTCCGGGTCCTCCTGCATATCCGTAAACTGCTGGTTCTGATTTTCGTAATCCTTTCGTTTTTCGCGTATTAGCCGGGTATATCCGGGAAAGTGTTCCGGGTTATTTTCCAGAACAGCCTGATAGATTGGCGTTGGCTGCCTCATATCATGGTTCATCTGGCGGCGTATTCTTGCGCTGTAGCCTTTGTAGGCAAAGTGGTAGTTTTGCTTAACCAGAGCAATTACATCCCGTTCAGGAGGTAAATTCTGTCTTTTTAAGGTTTTATGAAGATACGATAATACTTTTTTTTCTGTAATCCGGACTCTGCACCATTCCTTATACGTCATGTCATCCGGTTTCTTTTCCGTGCAAAACCGGTACAGATATTCACAGCATTTTGTATACCGGGATTTCGTTTTCGGATGTATCTTAATATGGTACAGCAGCCTTTTAACCTTATACTGGAACTCGGCCGACGTGTCGCGGCTCTTTGCAAGCTCCAGCAGGATATGTGACTTATGTACCTCCAGGTCTGCTCTGGCCTTTTCCAGAAAGCAATCATAGATACGCCTGGCCTCTGACTGAATGTGAAAATCCGATGTCAGTGACAAGCCGGGTTTTGTGGTATATGGCAGGGGAACCCAGCCTTCTAATCCGCTTCGCCTTTGCCAGAATTGCAGCTTTGTGGGGAAGCGTCCGGCGCCCATGGCTAAAAAGGCGTTATCCGGCAGAGTGACCTGTCCGAGAAAGCTGAATCTGCTCTCCATTTCCTGAATGAACCGGCCATCAGTAAAGCTATCAGCCAGAAAAGACTGGGGTACAATCAATGCCATGATACCAAAGGGCTTCAGCAGCCCGGCAGCCTTTATGCAGTAATAGAGCTGCGAAAGCGTTTCACTCCCGTCCTCCAGATACCATTTCAAATGGAAGGGTGGATTGCCAAGTATATAATCAAAACGGATATCGGACTCATATGTGCGTATGTCCCCCAGCTCAATATTCGCTTTCGGATAAAGGTAATGGGCTACCTTGTATGCTTTGTGATCTATTTCACAGCCATAAGCGTTTGACTCTGCGGGCAGAAAGTTGAAAAAACTCCCCATTCCGCAGGTTAAGTCTGCGATTAAGTCAGATGCGGAAGGCTTCAGGCACGATACCACCAGGTCGCATATTGACGGTGGTGTAAAAAACTGACCGTTCTCTATTTCCTTTTTGGCGTCACTGTATTCATGGTAATTCTCATAGTCCTCCCGCTGTAAATCATGCAGCCCGCCGTCACCGGTGTAGGCGTTGTAAATATCAGCCGCTGTAATTTCCGCCGAGTCAAAGCCATCATGATCTATGAGGTAGAGAACCTTTTCGTTCAACGCTTTTCTCTGATTCAACGGGATAGGAGTGTTCTCATAGGGATATTTCATGAAAGCCCCCTTAATAGACACGGCCCAGATATTCGTCTGCAAATTGCCGGGCAACGGCTTCACTTGCAAATCTGATATCAACCCGTCCGTTTTTAAACATTTTAAGCTGGCGAACCTTGCTGCAGGTTAAAAATTCAACCGTCTCAGAACCGGAATGACGGTAGCCTAACAGGCTGTCAAAGCCATGGGGCATAAGCGCAAAGCACCCCGTCTCAAAGTGTGCTATGCCTTTCAGGATTTCCTTTAAGCTGTCGTTAAGCGCCCAGTCTCCGTTGCTATACCAATTTTTATAAGAGCAGCCATATGTGAAACGCAAAACGGATTTCTTAATTTCAAAGTCCGCGGTTTTCTTTAAGCAGCTCCACGCGGCGTTATGACACTTATCCTTTAATTCATATAACGCCTGCTCTCCAAAATCACGGCCATTCATCTGTTCAAAAATCAGATTAACAATATCCTCATAGCTAAGGGACAACGCCAGCATATCCCTTTCATACTGCTCCTGTGCTGCTATGGTCCGCCGTGAATCAAAGACGCTTTGCGGAAGCAGCTTTTGTTCAATCGCATATTCATCAATGGAGACATGATAAGCTCTGCTGAAATGCGCGGTAAGATTTTGAATGAACCGGGAATGGAGCTTCATCATGTGCTCACTGATCTGGACGGCAGAAATATCAAAGCCGCCGCTGGTTGATAAATAGGACGCATGGGAATCCACCTCCAACAGGATATCTTTTTGCCTGCCGCAGATATCCTCCCATATGTATTCCATTTCCTGAAAACAGGTCTGGGCTGTATGGTATGCCGCTTCGTGGGCTTCACAAAAGCGCTGGTCTGCTTCTGACAGCCGGATATCCGCTTTTACCGTAACTGCCTCAAATTTTGATAAAATATCCAAGGGTAACCTCCTTATCATCAGCCGTTCTGCAGAATCCGGTGAAGCTCTGACATCAGCAGCCGGTGGTTCTTTTCATACTGTGGCAGAAACGGTTTTTGCAGATCGTAATTGTAGTATCCAAAATAAAGTAAGCCGTGGAAGAAACAATCTGCCACGGCTGAAGCGTCAGGAGCCGGCCTGACTGCCGGCCCCTGTCTGTCAGTTACCATTCTTTAGGCTGCCATTGCCAGTTTTGCAGGAAGCATGGCGCTGGCTGCCCCTGGAAAAGGGGACAGTGACAGATGGTATTCGGCCTTTGCTGTTTCAAAGCGTATAAAATCCTCCATCTGTTCATGAATCGCCACTACAGGCAAGGTATGGCGAATTCGTCCGTTGGCATATAAAAAGGCGCTTTGCCCCACCATTAGAGGGCGCAAAAGGCGTCCGTTCACAGCAATTTCTTTTTTGTAATGTTTCATTCGTTTTGACCTCCAATCTGCGCTGCGGCATTTGTCTATTCATAACATAAGTCCATAAGAATACTGCGGACATCCTCCAGCAGCTTTTGAACGTGCTTCATGCTGGTTTTATGGCTGCGGGCAATCTCTCTGACCCCATAGCCGTTGGACTTTAAGTACACCATATCAAGCTGCTGCCTGGAGATTTGCCCGGCCAGGTCGTGGAGCAGGAGCTTGGCCTCCAGCTGTTCCATCAAGTCATTTCGGGATGGTAAGCTGTGCTCCAGGGGCAGTCCGTCATGGGATAAGCATACATGGATGCTTACCACCTCTGCATTGCGCTTCTGGCGGCGGTTTGCTTTGTAGTGGTTGAGCAAATCAACCCGCATACAATTCCATGCGATTGTTCCAAATTTGTACTTTTTCAGATTGGCTTCCGTGAAATAGCGCCGGACGGCCCGAAGGTATCCGAATATCACCACATCATAGAATTCATCTTCATTTAGTCCATAGGCGTTCAGAAAAGCATGTACAAGGCCGTGGTTGGCCGCGGCAAAATCCTTCTGCTGTTCTGTTAATGGGATTTCCATCTTTATTTTTCCTCCTAAAAAAAGGACACCCCCGGTCCAAAACCGGAGATGTCTCTTGTTAATGTGTTGGGCGGTATATCACTGCCATAAATCATTAAGCCGGTAATGCTTCCCGTTCCCCGTCAATCGCAGGCGGAATGGAAAAGCTGCCGCGGTTATCCCCGGGCAGTGTACCTGTCTCAAGGTAGTCACAGCCGTCATCGTGTAAATCTCCGGTAGCGGCGGCGCGCTGCTGAAGGATTCCCTTTACCTGTTCTTTAAAGCTGTCGGCAAAAGCGCGTACCTGCGCCAGTTCCTCGCCGGTAAAGTCATACAGGCGGCGGAAGGTGGCAACACTGTAATCATTTGTGCCATTGTTCATCTTTTTAAGTCCAATCTGCACCACGCTGCCAAAGGTTGCCCGCCGGCGAATGGCAAAGGACTGGTTTAAAAATTCGCGGAACGGACTGATGCTGGTGGGCGGAAGGGTCAGTTGAATCGGCATATACTCTCCGCTGCGGAGCAGATAAAGCTTACGCATGTTCTTGCAGGCCTTGCCCTTTCCGTTGGAATCCGTGCCGAAGCGGTTTAAGGCACAGGCCTCGCAGGCGCCTCCCGGATCTCCGATCCCCTGCTTACCGTCCACAGAAGAACAAAGGGGGGCGGTATTTTCATCGTACTCGCTTCCCTCCGGCCAATAGGCGCAGGTGGCGTGGTTGTGAAGAATGATGCCGACCAGTGTTTTTGCGTAGTCCGGATTTTCGGGATCGTCGGACGGAAGCTCAAACTGAATGGTGCCGCCTGCCGGGATTTTAACCCGCTGGAAGCTCATCTGCAGACCGTCCATATCCTCGGCCAGCTCTGCGGAGCTGAATTCACTTTCCGCCATGGCGGGAAGTACAAACGTTTCCTGTTCCATTAAAGCAGTCGTATTCTGGTTATACATATGGTTTTCCTCCTTCTTACAGCCGTATTAAGCGGCCATCTGGTTGATTTTGCTCCACTATCTTGAGGGCATGGTTAAAATCTTATACCCAATGCTTTCCAGCGCCGTGGCTCTGTCATAGCTTTCTACATTCTGGCTGTGACGGGTGACTGCGTTGGAAAGTCCATAGAGTGTCAGGTCGTTGCCCTCAATCAAATGCTGAAGGACGCCCGCGCTTTCATCTTCGGTAATATGGAAGTCGCGGCTTGTCAGCCGGACAAGTTCGGGGACATCTGCTGTATTCATCTTCGCGGCAGTCGCGTTTCGCATTATGTCAATGACCTGGGAGAAGCGGGCTTCCTCCACGGCAGCCTTTACCGTATCCTCAATTTTCTTTACAAAAGCATGGTCCTCCGCAGCCAGTGTTTCTTCGGAATACAACTGGAAGTTCTCCTCCAGCGTATTGATTCTTCCCGTATGGTACTGGCGTGTTCTGGCGTCATTTACCACCATTCCATTCTTACAAACCAGCCGGTATACAAGGGGCTGTATATTCACAGAGCCTTGTCCGACCTCGCTGTTCGAGATAATCAGCCCGGCCTGGACAATATCGCCGGGGACAACCTCTGCTTCAAGGCGGGTGTTGACAATCTTCATATACATTCTGCTCTCTGTAATCTGACAGCTCTCAAAATGCGCGCCCTCCATCTGACCGATGATGGGCAGCACCACCTTGGCAATCTCCATATTGTCAATGCGGCGGTAACGGTTGCTTAAAAAAGCCCGCGCCGTGCCGCCGATGGTACGGAGCATTCTCTTAGCCGGTTCCCGGTTAAACCAGGAATTGACATTCTCGGCCAGAAGCTCCGGATAATCGTTCCTCATACGGTCATAGTAGTCGGCGGGAATTTTCAGATAGCTGCCGACCTGCCGGTGAGCGATGGAATTGACCTCAAAGGGTTCCAGCACCTCCACATCCTTGTCATACATATGCAGGTAAAGCTGACCGCCGCTGGGCTCCAGCTTGAGGCTTCTGGTGTCCACCAGATAATCCTCCTTCAGCTGGTTCTGGCGTGTGATTTCAGCCGCCATTTCCTGCAGGGAGATTCCTTCTTTCATCTGTAACAATCACTCCTTTCCGTAATAGGTGAGTTACCAGGTGACGACAATACCCGTCCCGGTTATTTCCGCCGCCAGACCATTGCGCTCAAACACCTTAACCAGCCGGGGCCAGTATGTCTTATCTGGAAAACCGGGAAGTTGTTCCTGCGCCACCTCCTCGTTGTCCTGACGGATACAGATATTTCCATTCTCATAAAGGGTCAGGCTGTTGTGTCCCCGGGAATTTAAATCAGCCATAAGTGTTTCCATCACCTCCCGTCCCTGCACCTCATACCAGATCTGCGGGTCCACCGGCTGACGGTTGGGCGGCGCTTTGCTCTCTTCATCTGCTGTGGCTCCGATCTGGGACAGCGGAACGATTTTAACCATGCTGCAGCTGATATTAGCCTTCTGGTCCACGGTTACATCCGCATGGTCGAAATCAGGAACGCCATATACGCGGATACGTCCAATTCCCCCATGAATCGCAAGCCGTTCCGGTTCCTTCTCGCACCAGGACCAGGTTACTTCCGGATAGGCGGAGTGCAGATAGCTTGAAATGCGGTGGTTCACATGGCGAAGCAGAAGATGCTCCATCGGCGCCCCCTCTGGCTTTTCCTGGGCCTTGGGAGCGGGGCCGCGGATTCCTTCCGCATAAAGACGTTTCAGCCGGTATTTCCGCTGCTGCCGTCTCTTTGCCTGCCGCATATAGGGGAGCAGAAGGATTGCTACAATCCATGTTCCCCACAGTGAAAACACCCCTAACAGAAGCCATGTCTGCATATCCCCTCTTACCAGTGCCAGAATTGCGATTACAATTCCCACAAGAATACTGATACTGCCCCACAGGGCCTTGTCGTTTTTCATTGATTCATTCATCCTCTCTTTACATTTTTCCGGAAACAAAAAAAGAGGAACCGCACTAAGCTTTCAGTATCATTCTGAAAAACTTAATGTGGTTCCTCTCAATGGGCCGGAGCTTAATCACTCCGGCAGGGGCTCCCGTTCACCGTCCAGCACCTTCGGGGGTGAAGGGTCATGGAAGCCGGCTTCCGTTCCATGGCCGCCTGTCAATTCCCCGTCTTGCTGCTTTTGCTGCCAGCTGGGCATATAGCCGCAGTTGTCCAGTGAAATCTTCAGGCGCTTTGTTTTAACATTGCCGTTTTGGCTGGTACAGTCTACCAGCTCCAGGGAGCCGGTAATCCAGATCATACTGCCCTTTTTCACCTTCAGGCGTATGAGCCGCAGCGCGTCCTCCCTCCACGCCCAGACCTGATAATAAATGGTCCGCTGTCCATCCCCGTAGCCGATATGCTCGGCAAGGTCAAACGAGACGTAGGGCGTCTGCTTCTGGCTCTGTTTTAACTGCAGGTCCGCAGTCACACAGCCAAATACGAAAACCTGTGCCATAACACTCCTTTCTGCCAAAGGCATTTATATCTATATAAAAAGTGCCAGCAGATAAAACCGGCCATAAAAAGGCACAGTAATACCACTGACACTTGATTACAAACTTGACAACGTGTGCAATGCGGGCTTCTGCCGCTATATGGAGCAGAGTCCATATTCCCCTTCGGGTGCGCACAAAAATCATTTACAAAGCAAGTATAACACTATATCTGGTATGTGTCAAGATTTAGTAATCAATATATAGTATAAAAGATTTTAGCTATACGCAACATATGGGGGTTATTCCTGCAGCAGCCTGCCGATACGCTCCACGGTATTCACTGTCTCCGAGAATTGCAGCTTTCCAATATAGGGGTTATCCGCCGCGTAATTATGCCAGAGCGATGCCAGCGCCGGTTCCTCCCGGATATCCTGGATAATTTCCTCCCAATCCGCCAGCGCCCTGGCAGAACCGCGCTTTTTAGCCGTATGAGCCACGGCCAGCCGCAGGATGTCAGCGCGTATTTCCGTTTCCCGCTCCCGGTACAGCATATGTAGATCATAAAAGTCCCTTGCTCTCGTGGTTCCGATATTCCGGCGTATAATAGTCTCATATTTTTCTGCAAGAATCGTCTCCAGAGTGTAAGCCATGACCGGTACTGTTTTATCCTCAAAAAGAAAGGGATAATTGTATTGAATCGCTGCGGGAGTGATCTCGTCTCCGGTGGTGATATCAATCTTCATAGGGCTGTTAATCCTGCCGTACCGGGCGTCGATATGAACCCGGAAGTTGCGGTAAGTATCGTCCTCCCGGATTGGTTCGATTTTCCGAAAAACAAAATCTATGCCATCGTCAACATCGCTGGACAGGATTTCCCGAATAATAGATATGATTTCCGGTTCCTCCATGCGGATTCCCCGGACCGTGGTATCCATGTCAATGGTGGTGCGCTCGTCAATGCCAATCATGGAAGAGATCAACAGTCCGCCCTTTAATATAAAATTATTCCGGTAGGGAGAAACCGCCAGCCGCTCCAGGACCCGCTCAAACAAAAACATCTGCAGCACCTCCTGGGGACGCAGTTTTTTTTTCGCTGCCATGTTACGGATTGCCCCCTTCAGTTGTTCCGGTGTTTTCATATCAGTACCTCCATATATGTTCTGATTTGTTCCTCAATTCCAAATTGCTTTCCGTATTTCAGCAGCTTCCGGCAGTCTGCCCCGGACCGGAAATAATCTTTTACGGTCTGCGTGTAAAGCTGCATATCCATATTCTTCTTGTCCCGTATTAAATCGCAGACACAGCGCTCCCTGTCATACAGGCGGATCAGACCGCCCTGGGGGGAGTTCGTCTCCGTTATGCCTATGCCGTACATAGCTTCCACAACATAGTGAAAACGGACCTGGGGATAATCTCTTTTTATAGCAGATACATTTGTCCCCTGTGGAACCGTCATATCAATCAGATGCGGCGCCCGGTCGGACAGCCCCCAGAAAAACAGCGCGGTTCCATAAGAAAATATGGCTTTTGTACTTCTTATCTGCAGCGCTGCATATTCGTCCGGCAGCTCGCCGCAAAGCGTATAAAGTCCCTTGCGGATACGGACAAGACGGTTATCCTCCACATATTTTTTCAGCGCAATGCGGCTGATTCCCATATGCTCTACCTGTTTGGTAGATACAATCCCGTTCCCTGCGGCTGCAAGCTCTTTTATTTTCAGCCAGATATCGTCCATCTTTGCCACCTCCTGCCATAATACAATCATGCTTTAAATTATAAAATAATAAAGCATGATTGTAAACTGCTATTTATTAAATATCAGTGTTTCCAGAAGGAGCAGGCGTTATGTGGTTCATAAAGCAATAATAATCGTCCAGCAGGTAAAACTCAAACTTTTGTTCGTCTGGTTCCCGGTACTTAAAGCTCAGCCCGTAGATGTTCCCCGTTCCATCAAGACCCAACTGTCCGAGCCAGCAGGTCATGACATGACCGTTGCGGTACCACAGCCGGATATCAAAGAACTCCTTTTCTGTCACAAGACCCTTTGCCACTATGCTTCGCGCCATTTTATCATCTATGAGCGGGTAAGTCAAAACGTGCCGGTAAAGGTCATCGGTAAGCCCCAATGCCTGCTGATAAGTCAGGGGATTGGGATGGTCCAGCCACCAGCGGGTAATGCCTTCAAAGTCAGTCAGGCAGGGCTTGGGCTCCAGCGCTTGAAAGCCCTTTAAAAAAGCCTTAACCTGTTCGGGGTCAGGAGGCGGTGGAAGTGCGATTTCCCGGACAGCGCCGTTTTCATAGCCAAATGCTGCCTTGCCGCCTGCCATATCCTCTATCAGCATGGAACTCCTGGAAAGAGGAGACAGCAGACAGTATTCCAAATAAAATTTTTCCTTTAAATAGCTGTAAATATGATACTGCTCTACGGTGTGCGGATTATACAAGAAAACCCTCCTTTCTTCGGTATCTACAAAGGAAATAGGACAGACCCTATTCCATTTCTGCACAGTGTTCCATTAATTTTTCATATCCAAGAAAAGCGTTGGTTGCAAGCATGGTATCCAGATAGTCATTTCCCAGGAGCGGGCGGTTTTCCTTCTGGAAATAAAAGCAGTATTGCGACCCGATCTGCACAGCAGTCTGCCCACTTAAAAGCAGAGTCTGCTCTCTGCCATACAGATCGGTAATCCGGACTCTTCTGTATCTTCTCAGGGGCGAAAGCGTAACGCCGGTACAGGTGCCTGACACGGCTATATATGCTTCCCTGCGGATAATATCCCACAGGACTTTACCACGGTACAGGCAGCAGATGAAAATAGCGCCGCTCATGGTAAGCAGCACGGTGTCGGCATAAGCAAGGTAGATGATAAGGCTGACAATTACGCTGGCAGGACCGGCCAGCAGGGTGAAGCATATCCTTCTTTTCAGTACGGCAGGACAACCATTCCATTTTTCCATCATATTAAATCCTTTCAAAGATAATCTGCTGGCGCAGGTACAGGTTTGCAACGGCCAGGACAACGGGTCTGCTGCTGGCGCTGGCTTTGACCAGATAGGCGATATTGTCGCTGGTTGTATCCTGGTCGTTGTACAGGCTGTCCAGCACGCCTTCCTCACCGCGCAGCCTGTGAATTCCCTTGTCCATACACTTGATAATCTCCGCCGTGGACATCAGGGTCTGTCCGGCAAGGCGCATCACCTGCTTTTCTCCGGCTGTCCGCCTGTCCCCTTGAAGAAGCCGGCGGGCCATGGAGATGGGCACATCCTTTATCAGCACAAGCTTAATAAAGGAAAATAACCGGAGCGGAAGGCTGCCTGTGGCCGGAATGATATACATGGTGCTCAACAGGTCGTATAGAGCGTCATAATCCGTTGCGCCGCTTCCGGAGACCAGAAGCCCCCGGAGCAGCAGGCGGTCCGCGCAGGCAGCCCATGTACGGTCTGTCTGGAAGCTGTAATCCAGAACAGCCTTCTCGTAAAGCGCTCCTATTTCTTCCTTCCTGACAATCCTCCAGTTTAAGCTGGACCATACCAGCATCTCCTGTAAATCAACCATATAGTCCTTTCCTCCCAGCACGATAACCGGATAGGAGCGTCCCGGACCGCCGCTTCTTTTCTCCAAACGTCCCACGGCAGTAAATAATGTTTTTAACGTCATAGTCGATACCTCCTTTATCAGTTCCTTACGGTTTAAACACCGGATTTTCAACAGGCTACCGGATGCTGTCCAGGAATATCCGGTCCTTTCGCAGCTTTTTGGCGGACCGGGAAATCCAGGCGCCCACATAAGAGGAAGGCACGTCATACATCTGTGCAATCTCCTTGATGCTGCTGCCTTTGATTTTTAATTCCAGAGCTTCAATCCCCAGTCTGGCGATTCCGCTGTAATCCTGCTTTCTGGATTCCAGCAGTAAGAGAGTCTCCAGCATGGAAATATGCGCGCTGGATTCATCAACGTGATCTATGGCCGCGCCATCGGCAACCAGCTCCCCATGTTCCCCCAGCTCCAGCCGTGTAAAATGACGCTGCTTGTCGCACATTCCCCGGCAATAGGACAGCAGCCCGTTGCGTACCACCTTCCTTGCGTAGGTGGAAAACTGGGACAAGGACGCGTCATAGGAGACAGCGGCTCTGCACAGCCACACGCATCCCTCCTGGAATAAATCATCATAGCTAAAGCCGTAAATACGCTCATTGACATGGATGCCTGATACAATCACCCAATGGACAACGGACATGTGTTCAGCAACCAGACATCTCTGTTCCTCTGTCAGGATACCGTCTTTCCTCATAAGTCCCGCCTCCCCTCACGCTGCACGGATATGGGCCGCTTCTAATGCCTGGTTACAAAGCGCAATGGTCCTGTCGCACATATACTCCGAAAACATGCCGATATGAGTCTCTGACTCGCTAAGTCCCAGCTTTGCCTGCAGCCAGACATACGCTTCCCACTTTTGCATTTGGAAGCGGTGCTGCACAGCGTCCAATGACCTGTGGGCCAGAATCCGCTTGTGGCGCAGGCTTTTGTTGGCTGGCGTTCCCAGGGGACTCCGATCCTTTTTGTGCGTGCCCACATAGGAATCGCAGGCCGGCCATCGGGAACAGATGTAGAGGTACGAATTTTTTGTTTTACCGGATTTACCATATACAACACTGGCCGGCCGGCAGGTGGCATAGGCCCCGCAATAGGGGCATCTGATTCGCTGTTTCTGCTTCATAACAATTACCTCCTGATTACTCGCCGTTTACGGCGTGATTCCGTTGATCAGGACAGTTTTAGTTCAGATGTCAGCGGTCAGCATCCTGGTAAAGCTGCAGGATTGGACAGCCGGAATCCGAAAGCGTGTGCCACTCGATATACTGTGAGAAAACAGCCTCAAAGGTCTTTCTCAACAGAGTACCACGGCATTCTGACGGTTCGATGGACTCGCCGGTAAACTGCCTGACAATTTCCACAGGCATTACGATCAGGCTTCCGTCCGCGGCTGCAGCCATGAGAAAGCCGTCACAGGGCGGGTTTTTTCCGCAGGGGCAGGAGTTAGAGCCGCACATGACGTACAGCGTATTTCTCCAGTTGCCCCTGGTTGCCCGCATAAAGGAATAAAACTTACAATGGTTTTGATTCAATGCCCTTACCTCCATTACCGCACATTGCGAAAAGTAAAATAAAAAAAGGGATCAGCCGCATATTCCTGCGCTGATCCCGAGTGTATTGTTATCCGAATAATGCCTCGATCTCCCTTGTGATTCTGGGAATCACCGTGTCGTTGAAAATCAATGTCAGAGCCGCCAGCAGGAGAGCGCCCAGCACCACGGCTATGATGATCTTTACGGCGTCACTGATATAAAAATCGCCGCGTTGGTTGGAGAGCGCGGCGCGGGTGTTTAACATAAGACGGGCAGCAGTGCTGTTAAATTTAATAAATATTTTTTTCATGGTAAAACCTCCTGAATATAATAGTTGTGTGTTGTTATTAACTCCATAAAGCTGTCTGCTTGGAAACCGATGCGGTTCTGTCAACCGAAAAAGGCACCGAGAGAGCTTAACACCTCGGTACACAGGACCACAAGATAGATAATCATAATGCAAATAAGCATCATCATGGAGTACCTCTGTATCTTCTTGGGCCGCTTGGCCGCTTCCTTTTTCAGATTGTTCTGCTCAATCTGTCTCATGTCGAAGCAGATCATCTTGAAATACATGCGCTGGTCGTCTCCGCGAAGCACGCCTACCAGCCCCCTGACAACATCCGAGAGCATAGGGCTTCCGATTCTGGTTTCAAAGTGAAGCAATGCGTTCTCATAGTTAGAGGTAATCATGTCCGCAATGGTCTGGTCCAGCTCGGCGCCATAATCCCTGCCCGCCACACGCCGGTAGGAGGTCAGGATTTTCAGCACGTCCCGGTCATTCTCCAGATTCTGCCCGATGGTTAAGGCGAATCGGGGAATCTCCGCTTCTATGAGCTTTCGCCGCTTTCTGACGTAATCAAAGACCGCATAATACGTGGAGAACCAGAGCGCCACGGCCAGCCCGACTAAGAGCGGCACCATAAGAGGCATTACAAACGCCATGGGCAGAGAGCATAGTCCGGCAGCGCCGGCAGTTACCCAGGCTTTGGCCGTATAAACCTCCGGCGTCAGCTCCACCCCGGCAATATGTAAAGCTGACTGCAGCTTATTGCGTTTTAGCCTGTCCAGCTTCAGGAGAGGAGCCAGGAGCCCTGCGATTTTCGTCAGGTAAACCTCGGCCAGAATTTCTCTTTTGACTCCCTGCTGCCTTCGCACCATCAGCATGGCGCGCGAGGTTCTGGCAGTAGGAATATCCGCAAAGGCGCAGGCGAGATAATAGGCTGCGAACCCAAGCAGTACAACAGCCGTAAGCGCCAACAGTGTCATAGGCTGTCACCTCCGTATTCAATGGGCTTGCTCAATTTCATAATCTGTGTCAATGAAAACAGGATAATTGCCCCGCAGATTGCAAGAGCAATCTTTCCGGGAGTTGTAAAAAGCAGAGTGTGAAACCAGTCCTTGTTGAGGAAATACAGCAGAGGGATATTAGCTATTACAAGAAACATCATAGTGACTGCCTCGCGCCGTGGTCCCTGCATCATGGCCTCCAGCTCTGACTGCACAATACGGACATCGCTGAATTTCTGGGCGATTGTGGGAAGGGTGTTTTTCATGGAGCGGTCCGACTGGCACTGGATTAAAATATTACACCACTCATGGAATACCCGGTTTGGGATTTTCATTTTTAAGCTGTTAATGGCGCTGGTCGTATTAGCGTTAATCAGCCTGGTCTCATAGACAAACGCCTCAAAATTGGCTCTTACCGGTTCATTGATGTAGGAAAGGTTTTCCTGCACAGACCGTATAATATCCTCGGTCCGCAGATATGAGGTCGTAATAATGGAGATTGCCGTTTCCAGCTCCTCATTCAAGTGCTTTTTATAGCTGGCCGCCGTACTGTGCAAATACCAGACCGGCAGCAGAGAAAAGCCAATTCCAAGAATCGGTACCATGTATACATTGCCAATCAGGAGCGCCAATACCGCGCCCACGGCAAACAGGATCAGGGTAAGCCGTTTCAGGGCCTCAAAGCGGTCGGCTCTGCCCGTGTCCCTTAGAATCCTTCTGATTTCGTAGTCCTGGTTAAAGAACCCTTTGGCCGGAGTACCCAGGAGTACGTTCAGTTCATCGCTCAGGGTAGCGGCTTTGCGCCGGGACAAAAATACTGCGTCCATAATATCTCCGGGGCGGACCCCGAACAGGGCCAGAAGCCCGGCGTTTATAAGGGCAAAACAAATCAGATAAATCCACTGCAACTAATCCACCACCTTTCCTGTGAATTCTTCCAGCTCCTTATGAGAGATACCATTGTCCAGCAGCCGCTTTATCAATCCATCAGAGATAGAACACATTTTCCGGTGATGCCCTACCACATGGGTTTCCCCGCCCTCAAGGGTTACGTTGTCCACTACCTCATACTTGTAAAGAGAGCGGTAGAGCAGCTTTCCGTCCAGATAGTCCTCCCCCTCAATAATTTCCATGATTTTCCGGGAGCGGTCCTCAAGCTGCTTTGTAAACACAACCACAGGATAGGCTTCCACCATAATCTGCATAAGCACGGAATCATCCATGTTATACTTGCGCTTGGCAAGCGTCATCATACGCCGGTAGGTGCTGTTGCAGGAATTGGAGTGAATGGTGGTGCAGACCGTATGGCCGGTCCGGGAGCTTTCCGCAGCCGAAAGGCTCTCGGCTGCAGATCTCATTTCCCCTACGCCAATCACGTCCGGGTGCTTTCTCAGCACACGCTCCAGAAGAAAATCCTGATTAATGTTCATGGCCGGGTTTTCATGAGGTCTTGTCAGCAGGTGGACAACGGAGTTGAGAATATTTCCATTGGCGTCCCTCTTGATTAAATCAAATTCCCGGCTCCCCTCCTCAATGGTAATCAGGCGGCGGTTATTGGGAACCTGGGACAGCAGCCAAGCCATTACGGTTGTTTTTCCGGAGCCGGTGGAGCCGGCAATGCAGACGCTGACCCCATAGCGGATACAGGCCGTGAGAAAGTGCAGCATTTCCGCCGTGGCGCTGCCGGATTCCAGAAGCTTCTGCTCGGAAACCGTCTGCTGGTTGACAATACGGATGGAAGCGTTGATACCCACATCAGAATCCACAATAGGGGCTTTGTCCACAGAGATTCGGATATTTTTATCCAGGAACCCAATAACGCTGGGCATGGTGTCGTCTATCACCATGCCGCAGGCGTTCAGCATACGGCGAACCACATCAATGGCGTGCTGGGGCGAGGAGAATTTGTCCGGGATCTTAATGCTGCGGCCGCTGTTCATAATCACCTCAATATCGTTGTAGGCGTTGATATTCACTTCCTCAACGCCCGGCTTATAAATCCACTGATTTAAAAAGGAGTAGCCTGCCATATCTTCATAGAGCTTTTCGCAGAGCTCCTTTGTTGTCAGCCCGTCAGCCGTATACTTCCGTTTGACGATATACTGTTCCATCAGCTCCTTTAAAACAGTGGTAGCCTTATCGGTATGCTCTTCGCCGGCCTCTGCAATCGTGGAAGCATGGTTTTCTGAAAAATACCGTTGGACATCTTCGAGAATCTGATCATATGTCAAATTATCATTGGCTGCCGGGGCAAAGAAAATGTCATTTAAATTGTTCATCCGCGCACTCCTCCTGTCTGTGCTCCGGCATATCCTCCGGCTGGTTTTCCTCTTTCTCTGGTTCCAGCCCTTCCAGCACTTTATTCAGAGAGGCCGTGTATTTTTGATTGCAGTAGCTGATTGCCTGAAACATGCCGCCCTCTGTGGCACAGCGGTCAATCTCTTTGCCATATGGCAACAGGCCGTCAAAGCCGCCTATGAGATGTCCCATCTCGTCAATGGCATGGAAAGGACGGGCAAGGCCGGCAAAGGTCATGTGCCTGTCATAGCGAAACCTGCTGTCTGCCAGCAGGGGCTGATGGGCCTTTAGGTAGTGAATCCCCTTTAAATCCGGAGTCAGGATACGGACAACCAGATCGCCGGATTCAATGGCAGCCGGCGTGAATACATTTGTCATGGTTGAGCTGCAGTCCAGAATGACAAAATCAACCAGCTTTGACGCTGCCATAATCAGTCCCACAGCCATATCATATTTTATCTCCGGATAGCTCAACGGATTTTCGCCGGCGCAATAGCCCATGAGTCCGATAAAGGGATAGGCTTTCAGCACCGTCACATGGCTGGCTGTCAGGGCAGTGTCAATCTCCACACTGCTTAAAACCTGTCCGATTGAAGCATTAGCAGGGACAAGCTGCTCCGGCAGCCATACCGGCAGCATGGGAACACTGTTGTCCGCATTGACGATGATGGCTTTTCTTTTATCTCTTGTCAGGGCCTTGGCGAGCATACAGCAGAACATAGATTTTCCGCTGCCTGGGCTGCCCCATACGGTAATTATTTTTGCCATAGGTATGCTCCTTTGCTGTTTTCCACCGTTGTTTCCGGCGTCTCCGGTGAACCGAGGTCTGAAAGCAACTGATCCTGCTTTGCAAGCAATTCCGCCGCCAACTCCTCATTATTGCGGGAGATAAGGGCAACATGGGCAACTCCGTCATTTTCCAGCTCTGTGATGATACGGGCCTGTTCGGGAGCTGCTATGACGGTGACGGTTGCAGATTGCTGCTTTTCCTCGTCCTCCGTGGGTTCCTTTGTGTTGTCTATATTGATTCCGTCAGCACTGGTGACAGATAAAACCCTTACAAAGCGCAGCTCCGGTATTTCCCTCGCTGTTTCAAGAAAGTGGTAAATACGCACAATATCACCTGCCTGAAGCTTGTCAGACAGACCGGAGGCCAAAGTTTTAATGCTTAGAGAAATAGCCACCCTTCCGGACGGGATATCATTCAGCGCAATATCCGAGGTGAGGGGAAGTGCGCTGATCTTTGAGGAAAGTATATAATCTCCTTCCATTAAATCCGTGACAGCATACCTCCCTGTCACATCCTCCGTGGAGCGGGCAAGATTTGCAGGCAGGTTATAGCTTCCTACCTCTGCCAGCTCCACACTTTTATCCGTGATAACAGCACCCTTTAAAATAGGCGCCGACACGCGGACGATTTCAGTTTTGCCGTTGGTCTGTCTGGCAATGGTGGGAAGGGCTATAAAAGCAATGATGGCTGCCAGCAGCAGGCTAAGCAGCCCAAATAAAAAACGGTTATTTAATCTCATGTTTATCTCTCCTGATTTAAAATTTCAAAGCTGCGGCAATGACCAGATTTCCCATGGCAAGAAAGGGAACAAATGGAATCGCCAGATTTTCATTCCTATGGTTTCTTCTGGTGAGAAGCACAGCAATGGCGGCCAGGGCGGCGGCAGTCAGCAGAATCGCGGCCATACGGTTCATACCGTAAATAAATCCCATGATTCCAGCCAGCTTGATATCCCCTCCCCCCACGCCGGTGCCGTCCTTAGAGACAAGAGCGGCTGTGAGAAGGATACCAAAGCCGGCCGCCGCCCCTGCAAGGGAAGCGAGCCAGGCTACAGAAACCATCTGCCAGTTTAAGGAACCGGCGTTTAGCACAAAGGGAGCGGCAAGCGCGGCCGGACAAAATAAAACGAGCGCCCGGTCAGGCACCCGTTTATGAAACAGATCGTAAACAGCAAAGCCGGTAATGGCACAGAAAACCAGCGTTTCATAGAAAAGTACCGGAAGGCTATTCCCGGTTAGTATAGTAGGCTAAGCACCCGGCGCCTTACCGTGTTGCCACGGCAGATTTCCAGATACTCGCCCCCGAACCGTACTTACGCCTCTCGACGTATACGGCTCTCCAATTACCCTCTACCTTTACTTGCCTGTTATGTTTCCATAACATGTATTACAAACAACCAGAGTTTTTCTGTTCATCTGAACCATTTTTCTTTCCCATTCTTTCATACCGGCTAATTCTTTCAGCTTCCTGACATGATGAACTTTTACATTGTCGGTCTGCTGTCCGCATAGTTCACATTTTCCACCCTGTAACCGCTCAATTAAGCCGTTTTTCCGACTATATTTTGCGGCAGGATAAGAGGGGATTTCATCACTGTAATCTAAGCTGACAGTCCGTTTTTGGAAGCTTCCTTTCACGAATGTCGCCCGTTTCTCGTTGCCGGTTTTTGTAGTGTAGCTGACACCAAACACGCCGTTTCGGGTATGCTTGTTAATCGTTTTCCGCAAATTATCACGGTACTTCGCTGCAAACGTCTGGTACATGCTGTATTCCATGATGTAGTAATATTTCTGCAGCTTGCATACGTTGCTTGCCAAACAATAATAATTGTACAGCCCACGAATTTCGGCATTGTAAATGCTTAGGATTTCAATCGGCTCTTTGTTGATGAGGTCTTTCCTCGCCTGCGGTTTCCATATTTCTTTGCCGTCCTGCTGTTTGATTTCCATTGCTCCGCAACTGGTCAGCTTCTTAACCCATTTATTATGTGGCATAAATAGATGAACACGCCCATTAAAGGTTCTTGCCTTCTGTCCGTTGCTTATCTTTTTGTATTCATTGCTTCTGGAAACAGCGATTTCGTAGCCAAGGAACGCCGCTTTTTCGTTTGAGTGTGTAATCAGTGTCTTTTCTTCCGACATATCCAGTCCCAGCTTTTCTTTCAGGTACCGGCTAAAATCAGCCTTGATGGTTTCTGCATCTTCCTTGCTTCCGATTACTCCGCAAATAAAATCATCCGCATACCTGCAATAGAGCAGACGGCGGTAATTGCTGTCCATCGGATTCATAGCTGGAATCTGTTTTGCTTTTTTCATGAGCTCATTTACTTCACATTTGGCTTTTTCTTTTTCATCGGCTGTCATTATTTCCCATAACCCGCGGTACTTTACCCTCAGTTTCGATGCGCCATCACTATAAAAGCGATACTCACTGTTTCTTTCACGTCTTTTACCACGGTTGAATTTCTCTATGTATTCTTCAACATAGGTATCGAATTCGTTAAGGTAGATATTGGCAAGTATTGGACTGATGACCGAGCCTTGCGGAGTGCCGGAATAGGTAGGATTGAATTTCCAGTCTTCTAAGTATCCGGCTTTCAGAAATTTCCATATCAGCGAGATTAGGTATTCGTCCTTTATGCGCCTTCTTAAAATATCCACAAGGATATGGTGGTCGATGGTGTCAAAATAACCTTTGATGTCCCCCTCAATGAACCATTTAACCCCTGTGAAGTTTCTTTGAATCTGGGTCAGTGCCGTGTGACAGCTCCTGTTCGGTCTAAAACCATGCGAATGTTCAGAAAAATTGCTTTCATACACACTTTCGAGAATTAACCTCACAACTTCCTGCACCAGCTTATCGTCAACAGAGGGTATGCCTAACGGACGCCGTTTTCCATTAGATTTTGGGATATAGGCACGTCTCGCAGGGGACGGCTGGTAACTGTGGTTCCGCAGGCTTTCAATCAGCTTGCGAATCCGCTCCATTCCCATTCCGTCTATTGTGGCGCCGTCTGTTCCCTTGGTCAGATTTCCCTCTTTTGCAGAGAGATTTCCGTATGCCAATAGGAAAAACTCCTCGTTGTACAGATTTCGGTACAGGCGTTCAAATTGATAGTTCTCGTTGCCTGCTTTCTCTTGTAGAGTTTTCAATACTTCAATCGGATTTCTCAAATGCCTCACGCACCTTTCTAATATTTTAGTATTGAAGGTAATCTGCTCTGCTTCGCCATGTACAAGGTTTTCCCTTGCCCGGACTACTACCAGAGCTCCGTTGCCATATCGGATATTCAGGGACTAAATCCCATAGCAGAGCGTTCTGCGTTCCAACTTAGGCAATCCCCATTTAGAATAGATAAAACATGGCTTACTGCGTTCTCGGATACGACTTTCGTCATTTTCTGCTTATTGCAGTCGGTCGGTTAAGGGTACTTGTGATTTCCCGACTGGCATAGGAATCCACCTATAACCGTATGGCGTTCATAGTCACTTTCCGCCATAGCCTTCGATTCAACACCTCTGACTATCGTTCAAGCAATCCAGCTTTTATCCTTATACGCAGCTTTTCGTTTCGACATTCATTCGCCACATAGTGACTTGTGGAATTATGCCTTTTCAAACATGCTGTTGTCACCTTATGGGTTTCCCCGCAGGCTGAGTTGATAACGATGGGCAGTCAGTACCTTGCCCACTGCCTTGCCAAAGGCAGATTTTTATCTATCCCACGCTTCACGCATATATGTGAAGCTATATGGGCGCACCCAGTCATCGTAGAGACTCCCTTGGATAGATACATAGTCATTTAGGTTTACGGACAGCATGCCGTCCGGTGTCCATGTATCCCATACCTGTGTGTAAATCGTATAATTTGCAGCATCCGGAAACCAGAGCGGTGTAAAATGAACCGTCCGGTTGTAGGTGGAAAACTCATTTTCCCGGAAGATAAACCGTGCGCTGCGTCCGCCGGATGTCCGTTTTAGCAGGCGCAGGTAGGTCTGATATTGGAATTCCGGGAATACAGAAAAGGCTGTTTGTGGATAAGTGATGTGGCTGGCCGGCGCATTGGTGGATAACGTAGCTGTCACATCAGTTTTTACCCCGTAACCGCTTTTCATGGACTTGCCTGCGGCAGTGGGAACAATGTCATCGGGATTCAAAGCCATGGTGCCACTTATGGAGGCGGAATAACCAGTGTATTCAAATTCCCAATAGCCCTCATCGACCCAGTGTCCACCGTCTTCATGGTCGCACCACACCCACACCGGCACCCAATAGCAGCTCCATACACCCCAGTTTGCAGTCAGCTTCTGGGAATTGGAGGGCAGGGAGGGTACGGTGTAACCGGGATTGGTGTCGGTAGCCAGAGGATCGGGCGGGATATGCTCGTTAAGATCCACAATTTTAGCAACAAACGTATCTTTTGCAGTATAAGCACCGCTGACAGAAACGGTTATGGTGATAGTTTGCGGCGTGGGCGGTGTATGCCACTTAACCCATACCACCTGAGAATCACCGCCCGGAATTACAATATCCCGTACCCGGTAGCTGGTTCCCATAATATTGAAAGTCACCGTGGCCGGATTGTCTGGTGTCAGATCCCGGCTGGTTGTCAGAGTAATGGCAGTTATTACATCTGTGTCCACACGATATTCCACATCAGGTGCGTTAATATCACCTTCCGGTTCTTCGGGACGGTCATCGAACCAAACAATACCGATTCCCAGATAGTTGATAATGTCCGCGTTTGATTGGATACCAGTCTTTGGGCCAGTCCATGCGGAGAATCCTAAATCGCTATATTCCAGAAACAGGGCCAGCGGAAGGTTCTGAAAGGCAACGCTGGGAAGCCGCTGCCGCATTGCTCCTCCAGAAAGCTGGTCATACAGGGCCGCTTCAGTAGCAGTTATACAGTAGTAAGAACCGTTGAAAGTAACATAGGCAATGGGCTCCAGTAAGATTTTGTACTGTCCGTCTAGCATTTTATCATAATCAACCCCGGTTGCGGATGCCACCATCTTGCAGGCATACTCTGAACAGAAGTATTTCTTTATGGCTTCAATACTGGTAGGTCTGCTTTTACTATTGACTATGGCTGGCATAGAATAAGCAGGCTGAAGGCAATCATACGGTATACCTGATTGTAATGTAAGTCCAATTCCGTCCCGATACTGGAGTTTGTTCACCTTGCCAAAGTGCAAAACAGTTGCAGGCTGAGAACGGTTGGCAAAATCTACGGAGGAACTGACCGCCGTTCCGGTTTCTGCGTCTACCACGGTAACACGGACACCATCATTGCCTGTGGACCAGAAATTTGTTGAGGTACCCTGCCCCATGTTACCCCCGCCTCCATCCAAATTACCGTTCCCGTTACTTGCCAGAACCGTTGATGAAAACAGGCAGAGCAGAAGAAATACGGTACATAGTACAGAGATAATTCTTTTCACAATTTGTCACGCTCCATTCTGTGAAAAATATAAACAAAGAAGACTGCCACATAAAAATTTGTGACAGCCTTGCATTCAATAGTTTTTCAGTTGTCCGATTTTGTCAATCAATCCCCCATATTGCCGACCATTTTATTGGGATCTCCATCGCTATCAATGGTTGACTGGCTGACCTCTCCGGGAACTACCCAGCCAAACACCGGGTCATAAACTGCTCCATTCCCATTGCCGGAACCGGGGGCTGGTTCTGTATCCGCAGGAGCTTCTGTGCTGGGAGCGGTTACCTCTGGATTTCGATTAACTTCATGCGCCGGGCCGGGGTCTTCCATTATAGTCTTACCTTCCGGAGCAGGATGAGGCGTGGCTTCAGCCGCAGATGGTTCTGTATTGGTAAAGTCAATCACGACCTCATTCTCAGATTCCTCCACTACTTTAGGATATTCCTCAACGGGAGCAGTAGGCTGTGGGGAGACATAGGCATCTGCCCCATTGCTGCCGTCTGTCTGTGAGTTGTTTTCAGACCAGGTGCTCTCTGTGCTGGCAGGCGGCGATTCATCCGGCAGAAACGGATCACTTTTATCCTGACCGGCATACCAGCACACGCCCAGAATCGTGATGCAGAGGACCGCAAGTGACGTTACTATAAAACCTTTAGACTTAAAAAAATTTTTCATAAGAAAAACCTCCTGTTTGCTTATTTATAAATACTTTACGGTTTACTGGACTGATTTTCAACAACATTTTAGAATTTTGTATTGTGGTAACCGGTCAGCTCAATCCGTTGAGTGATAGTAGGATATGACTGGCCGAACATTCGGATAAAAAATTTAGCTTCACAGGAAAATACATATTCCACCCGGTCACCAGTAACATCGAATTTCAGCCGAATATTTGATATCTCGTAGTCATCAGTGGAAAGCGGTATTTTATTTGCAAGGCCATCCTGTACGGTATCCTCCAGTGCAGCAGTATAGGAGCTGCTGGAATAGAGTGTATTTAGATACTCGCTGAAATTGGTTTCTCGTTGAGAGCGATAGGTGTCAGCATAGATCAGAGCGCTCAGGTTGTTCAATTCCATCTTGGCGCCGTTTCGGATATTAATGCAGTTAATCCGGATGGAGGCATATAACAGAAGGAATGAAATCAGCATGACAACGCCGACTACAAAGAAACAGGCGAAGAAGGTTATCTCCCCCCGTTCGTTGCGAAGCGGCCGCCGCAGCCTCATTAAAATACGGTTCATAGGCCACCTCATTTCCAATAATGTTCGCTCACGCCGGCTCCCCGGGATACCACCGTGATATGCACAAGGTCAAAGTTCCAAAATCCGCCCAGTTTGGCATTACCCTCAATCGTGATATAGAAGGGACTCCCCAGTTGAATGGCGCGGGTCATGCCGGATGGAGTTGGCGACTTATAGGTGGCATCAATAGAGTAGCTGATATCTCTGGCCCCTTCAATCTGTGAGCATAGAAAAGAGAATAGTTCCTCCGTTTCCCGGTTGATGCCGCCAGACAGCTGTATCTGTTTTACCATCTGATCGGCAGCGTGGTCGAGCTCCTGTTTCGTAGATATGATGGAAAACAGATCGATAATAAACGCCAGCAGCAGTACCGCAATAAAAATAAAGAATACTGTGCTGAAATAGTTGGCCTCGGCTCTGTCATTAGCCAAAGCCTTACGGATTTTTTTGTAAAAAATAATTATCACCACCTTTACAACAAAAAACCACCCCATGCCGGAGTGGCTTCTTTGCAAATTTTTGACTGTACTTATTATAGCAGATGTGAATTTACGGCGAAAGAGCAAAACTGTGCCAATGTTATGCCAATACCATATTAACTATTTTATCCATTGTTCTTCATGGGGTGATTCATTATCTACACTAAGTAAACGGAGCATAAAAAAATAATTTGTAATTAGCACTCGACATTTGACAGTGCTAACAATGGATGGTATAGTATAGATACCAACAGTGCTGTTGTTTACATAGATGTAACAGCCAGATAATATATTTGTACCTTTATAATTGCATAGAGTCCAAAAAGAAGAATTATTCTTTGTATTGTATTCTAGGCATCCAATAGTGGGTGTCTTTTTTGATTCAAGCGATATTGGTACAAAGAGTAATATTTGGCAAAACCAAAGCCAGAATTTAGGAGGACAATACAATGAATAATGCAATTATGAGAGCACAGAGTTATGCAGTTGACATTGAACATGTCATGAGAAAAGTTTTTAAATGTGAGAGATTTGGTTTTTCAGGAATTGTGAACAGCGATTTTATCCGGAAAAATCCTCTTGCAGCAATTTTAGCAACATGCGGATATATGTACGCATTGGTTGACGAACAAGGGAAGAATCAGATTGAAGCGTTTATCAATGATACAGAATTTTATTGGGAAATGTCATTAGATGATTTATTATCCTTTGAATCTTCGTGTAAAACAGTCGGGATAGCTACCATTGAAATTGAATACGACAATGGAGAAGAGGCACTAATAGACAATATTAAAAAATTTGAAACAATCTGTACATTGATAACAAAGTAGAACAACAGGAGCCTCTTAAAAGAGTGTCCATAAGTTGTGTGATTATTATAGGAAGGTGCAGAGTCCTCTGAAATATGACTCTGCACCTTTTATTGATTATAGGTTCTGTCGGATAATCCGGGTAATTATTCCCACAGCCACACCACGCTCCACATCCAGCCGCGTTACAGCAAAGCTGACATCATCTTTCTTGCCAGGCGTCCGGTAGTCGTAGCAGGAGTGGGCGATAGCATTGACGCCATTGGAGAGCCTGATATAGACTACCCCCTTATGAACATCCGTTACCTTACCCATATACTTGCTCTGGACACGGCATTTCTGCAGGTTATCCTGGCTGGTATTCTGGGAAATGCTTTTGACATCTACCCGGATACTGATATCCTCCAAAGATTCCCGGCGCACCTTCTGTACCCGCACCAGCACTTCATCACCAACAGAAAAACGCTCGTGGGCATCTCCAATCCAATCCCAGGCCAGGTCCCGGGCCATAATTGAGGTTTCCACGCCGAAAATTTCCACACGGATAACTTTTTCTGCAACGGCAATGACTCGTGACTGTACGATACGTCCTTCATAAATACGATATGTGCCGGAAGAGTCGGTATCCAGATAGAACAACTGGCGTTTACGGAGCATTGCTTCTCTACGGCTTGCCACCACACTGAAGGTCTTGGAGTCGATACCCCTTACAATAAAGTCGATGTCGGCTCCCAGCATATTATTAAGAATCTTGTTTTGCCGCAGCATCAGTTCACTGTATTCCTGTTCTGTGCTGGTACGGGGCAGCTGAATCATCATTTCCTTTAAAGGAATGATAATACGGAATCCCTTATAGTCAACAATAGCGATAGTCTTTTTGCTATCTGTCTGTTCAATGCCGCCCAGTTTGCCGGTAAGAATCCTGCGGGTGCGGTAAGCATTGCGGATCTCATGCCAGATGATGTCCTCCCGCTCCTCCTCAGTGGTTACATCCTCACGGCTTCGGATAGTCAGAACAGGGGCATTGCTTCGCACCGGCGTATCCATATTGCCAGGAGTTGCCAGCGCATCGGAAATATCCGGCTGACTATCCTCTGATGTATTCAACAGAGAAGGTGCCTCAACCGTGGAAACTGTGGCATCTTCCAAATAGTTGGGTGTCCCTTCCATAATGGGCGGCATATCAGATTCAGGAACGGAGGTTTCTTCCGCCTTTTTCTTGCGGACACCTCGCTTCGTCTTAGCCGGCTTATCGCCGGGAGCAGGTTCCTCTGAAGCAGTATTTCCGGTCTGTTCCATGGAAACTGCTTCATCAGTTACAACGCTGTTTTCTGCCTGCGTATCGGTCTTACCCTGGGTATCGCCATCGGTCAGATCCATAGCGCCCAGCAATTCGTCCAGATTGACTTTGCTTTCATTGTCATCACCAGTTGCCGTAAGGCTCGTGTCGGCCGCAGGGAGTTCTATTCCAAAGTCTGCGCTTGCGGATGTCCCCAAGGTCTGGTTTTCCTGTTCCAACAGGTCATTGTTTTTCATTGCCATAAATATTGTCCTCCTTTATATAATGGAAATTAAGATAGGATAGAATCCTTATCTGACACAATAATGCCCACTGGTGCCGTTTCCTTTTTGGTTGGCATAGCAGTGGGCTGCTCCGACTTTTTTTCCGGTTTGGGTGCTGCGGGTGCAGCCGCTTTACTGGTACGGCGGGGAGCTGGTTTCTTTACGTCGGGTGCCGAGGCTTTTGCTGCTGCTTTTTCTTCCTCCAAACGCCGCCACTCCGGTATATGGGCGGAAGCCTTACAGGATTGAAGTTTTTCCGCCTCTGGGTGCTTTGTATAGTCCATCTTCGACACTTTAAGTGCTTTTCTGCCCCGGATAATAACAAGGGCCTGGTCGATAGGAAAACGCAGCACTTCATCAGGAGTGAGAACAGGACGCTTGCCGACACCGCTGGTTTCTCGATATTCTGGCGTGTAGTTGGAAATACGCCAGGTACCCAGCTGTTTTGCTTTGCTGGTGACATCTACACTGGCGAGGCCCGTGCGTTCGGAGACAAATTCCGCTGTTAAAGGGTCCGTACAACCGAGGAAGTACTGCACATCACAGTTTCCCAGCAGCTCTTGCCAGAGATTAAGAGGATAACGGTTTTGTAGACCTGCAAGATTCTGGAACACCAGTGACATACTGATATTACGAGAGCGGATTACGGAAAGGCGGCGTGAAAGATCTGGAATGGTTCCGCATGCTGTTAATTCTTCTCCTAATACATGGACAGGCACAGGAAGTTTGCCGCCGGGACAGTTTTTGTCCGCATAACGCACTAATTTAATAAATACAAACGATAAAAACAGGCTTGCCAAAAAATCAAAGGTGCTGTCCTGGTCACTGGTAACTAAAAAGTAAGCACAGGGCTGTTGTCCGGGCAGCTCCAAGTCAATCTCATCCCGTGCCGTGATTTTCTTTATCAGCTCGGACTGGAATACCTGAAGCCGGCTGCCCAGACCGATAACAACACCGCTCCGCACGGTTTCAGAGGATTGCTTAAAAAGGCTGAACGGAGCTTTGGCGGGATGGGTAGGCGCAAGTCCTTCAAATAGGCTGTTCAGTTCAGATTCAGAATTCAGCGTCAGCAGCCGGTAGACCTCACCGATGTTCTTGTGCTCTGAATCGTAGCTCTGGTCCACATACAGTACCAGCGCTTTAAGCAGGTTCATTTCGGCGGAATCCCAGAAGTGGTCGCCCTTGCTGCCGTTCATAGTATTTTTGATGATAACATCTACGAAAAGCTGCGCCATCAGTTCCTGTCCCTCGATTTCAGCAAGACAGTTCCAGGAGTCGCTGTTTTCGGGCGAGACCAGATTGAAAACACGGACACAGTAACCCTGGTCCCGCAAATAGGAACTTGATTTTTCGTATAGCTCGGATTTGGGATCACAAATAATTTGGGATTCTCCACGGGCAGCACTCTGGAGAATGCGGTTCATACAAAAGGCTCTTGTTTTCATAGAGCCGCTTGCACCGTACACGGCCATGTTTGCATTGAAGCGCGTTTCCTCCGGCATACAAACTATCTTGTTGTCCAGCAGGCCAAGAATGGTTCCATGATGTTGGCGCAGGTCCGATACCAAGTCCAGCACTTCAGTCATTTCTTTACGGCTCATCCAGCCAGATGTGCCATAGGTACCTTTGGCAGAGTATGTAAAATTACGGTCCTTATCATATTCACCGCTGTCACTGTATCCCATCCGCATAACCATAATAAGCAGAATTGCCAGCAGGCCAATGCAGATCAGGACACCGTAGAGGCCATAAGGTGGTTGAAATACGGTGGTAATGCAGGATATAAAGTCAGGCGACGCCATTACCGGAGATGTACCATCCCCAGGAATACCGCCGCCCTGTTTCCACACAGCATAATTGCTGATAAATTGAGCCAGATACCCGCCTGCGTACAAAATCGCAAGTATGGCAGCCGGCCCGGCAATCAATCCTTTCATGATTTTCTGTTTGTCTATGGAAAGAACCTCCTTTCAAATTTATCGAAGCCGATGGTCTGAAAACGTATCCGGCTGCCACAATAGCGCTCCAGTACATTTTGCTGGTAATCAAAGCAAATGAGCGTGCCATTTTTACCTTGCAGTTCCAGCGCCGTATTATAGCGGGCAATGCGGGGCATATCGCAGCTGTAAGCAAACAGTACCGGATCGCCGTTCTTGTCAATCGCATCATTTTCGATGCGCCAGTTTGCCCTCCGCTCGGTTAAATCCAGAGAAAGAATTCGGTGCAATTCTTCTTTTTTTTCAGTATCACAGAGCAAGCGCAAAAGTATATCGCCCTTACGGTCATTGGTAACATAAAAAAAGTGGTCGTAGCAGCCATCCAGCATAAAACAGTCATGTCTTTTGCCTCCATTGCTGGTTAGCATCTGGTAGGCCGGTTCCATTCCGTCTCCAAGCACTAAACCGGAAACATCTTCTGGGCGGAACTGGGAGGCAAGCCGCTGCTGACACAATACGGTCCACATCAGAGTTTTCATGCGCAGCTCGGATTTATAGCGCCATTTCATCAGACCGGGTCCGCAGTTGTAGGTAACAAATATACCCGCTGGTGCAAGCAGCGCACCTACGGAACGGGAACTGCGGATTTTGGTAAAATCAATACCAACCTCTTTGATTTCACGGGAATTATAAAACGCAGGCGCTTCAATCTCACCAACGGGTGAACCCTCTGATGAAAAGATGTCCGGTTTTTCATTCCGGAATACAGCTGCGCCGGCATTTTCCATTGTCACATAGGCTTGTGCGATGCGGTGCAGACGCAGCCGACGGTTAACCTCGCTTTTCAAGCGGTTGGTATCGGTTTCTCCTGTGAGATAAAATGTAAACAGGTCGGGGCTTTCCGACAGGAGCGTGGCTTTCGCTTTTACTCCCAGCCGATAGCCTCTCAGCTTATCCCGGTAGTATGTGCGCAGGTAACCATCCTTTTTTAAAGCGGTGATAACGGACTCCTTGTAATAATCACTGCCACGGAGCCGTTTTAACTGGTCTGCCGGGAACTCACCGGAGATAGCAGTTAAGGCAAGAAGGTGGTATGGCAGTGTATCGGGCTGTGGAAACGTTCGGTTGCATTTCCCAATATGGCTCACTCCTTTCGTGAACGGCTTTTACCGAGACTGAAAACGACTTCGGTAAAAACCGGGTACTGCATCGCCTCAGAAGCCCATGAAAAACGTGGATTTTGGCGGTGCGTGATAGGGTCGGGATAAAATACCCCTAAAATCATCAAAAATCCGAGATGGTTTTCAGATGGTTTTCCTGTTCAGAAATCCAGAGAGGAAACCGTGCCTTTTCCATAATGGAGATTCGTGTACAATCCTTTTCGCCAAGTACCGCTGTATTATAAGCGTCACAGAGCAGGCCGCAGTCATCGGTCATGACAAATGTGGCAAGTACGTCTAAAAGCTGCTTTTCTTCAAGGTTGTCATAATCACGAACCCTTCTTGTAGGAAGTGATTGATCGTAGACTTGAGTAAAACATACAACACAATCCCGATAGTGGGGCAGCGTATTTTCTCTGGCATACTGTTCCATGGCAAAGTATAGCGGGTCTAAAAGAAATTCCGTGTTTTGCCTCTGCCTGCGTTTAGGCAGCAGGCTGGGAAGTGACACCGACAGCACCCCTTCTTTGTAGGCAATCTCAATGCCGTGTGCCGACTGTGCCGAGGTCAGATACTCCGCTTTTTTGATGCCGGTGCTGGCATAAATCAAATGCCGCAGACGACAGGCGACCGACTCTGCCCGCAGTGCGGCATCCATAGATAAAACTTCATAATTATCGGGATAACGCTGGATATCTGTGGTGTCCATTGCATATAGAGCATTATTCAGACGGGAAAGATCGTCCAGAATACTCCCGATACGTTTTGAAATAATTTTTCGTTCCAATTATGTTCCTCCATTTGCACGTTGATAATAAAGCACCTGCCCAGAGGAAGATACGGTACAGAATCCGGAAATATTTGGAAAATTAAGCAACGGAATCTGATCCGGCTCCTCCACCAGAACAATGCGGCGGCTGTCTTGTCTTGCGTCCTGTTTCAACGCATGGGCGATAAGTGCCTCCTGACTGACAGCCACATAGACAATTTCATAAATCTCTCCACCTGAAAAGAAGATGACTTTTGCAGGGAAGTCTCCAGGAGAATGATATTCCACCCGGTCGATTATATCCAGAAGTACCCAGACCGACTGTATCAGGCCGGAATCTGCCTGGTGTTTTTTACCATAAGGGAACCAGCCGCCGCTGATACTTTGCTCGGCCCTGCCCTGCCGTTTAAGATGGGAGAGCAGGCCATAGACAACGGCGCTTTCCTTGCCGGGAAAAAATCCTGCCAGCTGGCATTGTACAAGGCCCGGATACAGGGAAATGAGACGCAGCAGCTCTGTGGCCTCCTGCCCATATATATCGGCTCTGGTCTTCATGTGGGAATCACCTCCTTTTGTTCTTAGGCGTAATTTTGACGTAATACGTGCGTCAGTCATGGGAAAGACGCAATTAAGACGTAATCTGAATGTAATTCATCTTATCCGGCACTGGCCTGATTCTCTTGCTGCCGCAGACGATTTACGATATTTCTCAGTTCACGCCGGTCTGTGGTAATTAAATCTTTTTCCAGCGGGCTTGCCTTAAACTCCACCATAATATTGTTATTGTTCGTTGAGATCAAACCGTTCCCGCGCTCAAAATGGATAATTTCCATGATTTCCGCATCGGACAGATGCAGTGTGTCCTGAACCCGCATGGCTTCATCATCCTCCAGGTTGAGAATAATCTTAGTTTTAGAATTGTTGATAATCCCCTTGCCAAAACGCCCCTCATCCAGATTGAAAAAGTCATTGAGGTCCTGGCTGGCACAAACGGCACTGCCGCCATAGCCTCGTATCGTCTTGAATATCTCAAGAACAAAATCCCCTGCAAGCCTTGTTCCGGTAGCGCCGGCACCGGATAAAAGCTGCCAGCATTCATCTATAAAGATGGTCTTTTCTTCAGTACGGTCTTCTTTGGCACGGTCCCATACAAAATCCAGTGCAACGAACATACCAACTGTAAGCAAATCTCCGGTAAGAGAGGAAATATCAAGTACCGTATATTTATTCTGCAGGGATACATTGGTTTGCTGGCTGAAGGTGCGGGCGGAGCCATTGACAAGGCGGTTGAGGATGTGCGCCATCCGCAGAGTATCAGGGGATTGTTTTAACATTTCGTAAAGGTCACCCAGTACCGGCATTTCCCGGTATTGTCCCGGACGTTTGGGATCTTCCAGGGAAGCATTATCATGGGTAATGCCTTTGGCGTTGTAGGTGCGGATCATTGCTTCGTCTAAAAGCTGGCGTTCTTCGTGGCTCATGTCAGGTATCAATAAGCTGAAAAAGATGTGAAGCCGCTGAATTTTGGTTGCCAGTTCGGATAACTGGATGCCCGGTCCGTCCAGGAGTTCGCTAATCGTGTGATCCACCCGGCGAATTTCCATTACATTGATACAGTGTGGGCTTGCCGGGGAAATCGAAATAAACTCGCCGCCCACATTGGCACAGGCCCGGTGGAACTCGTGGCCTTTCAGTGGAGCGACAATAAAAATAGGAATGCCTTTGCGTCTCATGCGGAGTGCCATCAGCTGCATAGTAAAGGTCTTACCTGCTCCACTGGTCCCCAGAATCGCCATATTAGCGTTCTTGTAAACTGCAGAATTAAAGATATCTACAATGATGAGCGAGCTGTTGTATTTATTGACACCCAGCAGAATCCCGTTGTCATCACACATCTCATAACTTGTAAAGGGATAGCAACTGGCTGCGCCGCCTGTCAGAAGGTTGCGTTTACTGCGCTCATACAATTTCTTTTCCGGCGCAATCAGCGGCAGAGAAGACAAAAATGCCTGCTCGCCACGAAAATGGCAGTTGCAGACGTTCATATCCTGTGACAGCAGGAGCTTTTTCATTTCACTGACTTTCCACTCCAAATCGTCCTCGGTTGGGGCGGTAATAGTAATCATAAGATTCAGGTAATAAAAGTCTTCATTGTTAGCAAGTCCCTCCTTTAAAAAATATCCACTGCGAATTGCGCTGTCGATATCGTCATAATCTGTATTGGTATCGCTGGCCTCCTTGATTTTGGAGCGGTTAATGCGAAGCTGCTGACCGACTTTTTGAATAATTCTCTCTTTAGGCTGACGGGAGAGGAATATATCTACGTCAATTCCATCACCCGCATTGACAATCAGGCTGAGCCAGCCAGCCGGAACCTGTGTCTTATATCCATCTGAAGGAATCAGCAGATACGCATAATACAGACCATCAATACAGATGTAACGTGAATGGGTATAGTCAATATGCCTGGGCGCAAAGAATTCCGCAGCGGGAATATGGTCGATTTCATTTTCCCTGCCACTTGCACGGTACTGATTGATTACCTCACGCACCCGGTCGGGCAGCGGAATTACGGCACTTTCATTCCGGCAAAGCAGATTATACAGCACATCCGTAGTGAACTCGTTTTCATTTTCGGGTATTACCACATCATTCCCGCACTGACGAAGATAATTGGCCGCTGTATGGACTGCACCCTGCAAAGAAGTTATTGCCTCATTTTCTTCATTGCTGCGGCTATTGCTCCATGGTTCATACTCAAAAATAAGGAAAAAACGGCGTGTTACTGCCTCGCGGGAACTGATTTGCTGCACGAACTGTAAATAGTCTTCCTGCATAAGCCGGCATTGCTCGTTGGTTTCCAGGGTCATTTCCTGGCGTACAGTGTCTAAATGGCGGCCAATGTCCGCCCGGCGGGTCAATACCTTAAACTGCAGCTTAACTGGGCTTATTTTTAAGTAAGAGATAAAGGAGTAAATGATACTGCGTTGTTCCCTTGCGCTGCGTAACAGAAAGTTTATGGGTATGATCTCTACAACCTTGACAAAGCGGTGATCCTTCGTATATATAATGCCATTATCAATTTTTTCAATGGGCAGATAATCCGCAACCGGATTCAGGCAGGCCGGTTTCTGTTCCTGCTTATTTTTGCGGGGAGCATTCTGTCGGGGAACTCTTTCCTTCTTTAATTTCTTTGCCTTGGAGGGCTCTTTAGCGCGATTCCCTTTTACGGATTTCCGTTTTGCAGGCCGCAGTTTTTGCTTTATCTCATAGGCTTTTACCTCATCAAACTCAGCAGGAAAATCCTCCTGACCGGAACGCAGCTTTTTCTTCCTTGATTCTTTATGCCGCCCCGAGTGATCTTTTTGTTTATCCGAGCGTATTTTCTGACGCTTTTTTGCAGGAGCAGGCTTATCGTTTGCCGCCCCGGGTGAAGATGATTGTTCCTCTATACCCACCACGCGGCGGTTTCTCAGGTATTTCAGAAAAATGAACAGGAAAGAAGAAAGGCTTTCGCCGGAAATGCCAATCAAGGCGACCATTCCAAGGGGCATTGCAGTCAGACACAGCACAATGATACGTGTTGTCAAACCAAACGGCAGGCAGACAAAAACCGGTATCCCTACCACGGCAGAGAGGATACCGGCTTCAATCACGTTTCTTGCTTTGAACATACCGCCGAAAAAAGTACCCGTATCCACGAAATTCGGCGGTATAATGTAGGTATCGTGGTCGTTGTTATTGTTCATGTATTACCTCACTTTCACAGCCAGGCAGGGATTCAGCCGATAATCCAGAAGGGTCCACCGGCGCCTGCCCTCCGGCTGGCCTCGTTTACAATGATAGATAAATCCCAAAGCTGCTCGCTCCGGGAATAACTGGCGGGATCAGCCACCATGATTTTTCCATCCTTCACTCCGCGAAGCACAATAAAGTGTCCTCCGGAAGTAAAGTGGCCTTTTGACATAATCGCCACCACCAGCTTACCCTCAGACAGTGCGTCCACGATTCGCTGCGCCTCTGACGCCGTACAGCCGGAAACGGGAAGTCCCCATGCTCCTGCGGCGGCCGGGATCAGCCCATGATAGGAACCGCTGCCCTTGCACCAATAGCCGTTTTTGTAGGACCATTCCGCCATCTTTACAGGGTCAACAGTTTCATTCGATAGAGAAGATACTACGATAGACATAGCGGTAGGACCACAGCCATAACCGCCGATATTGTCTGTCCCATAAGGCTTGCCGGCATAGCGTTCATCCAGTTGGTTGAAATAGACCACCTGCGTAACTCCATCAGAAAAAGTGACGCTGCCCAGAGAAGCAATGCTGTTGCCGTTCCAGCCAGTCAGATTCTGCAGCATTCCATCACCCAAAAACAGGCTTAGATTCTGGGCATAGTGATAGGCAAGTTCATTCTGTTCTTCTGTCAGGGCAAACACAGTATCGGCAAAGTAAGATTCACCGTTATAGACAATGGTATAAATCCTCCAGGTTTCGCTGACGGTGTTTTCTTCTCCTGTATCGGGATCTGTTTCCTTGCTTTCCCGGATTTCTTCTGTATAGGTGTAAGAATACAGGTGTTCTTTGTTGGCACGCAGGACAGACGCCATATCGTCAATAGAGATACTGGAAAAGTCTTTGCTCCGGGCCGCACAGTATTGTGAAACAAAAAGAGCGCTGTTATAGACCGGGCCGGAGGAGTAGGGATTGTTGATTTCCATACCATCGGCACCGGATGCCGTAAAATCTGCTTCGATCCGATTTGTAACATTTTCCAGTGCCTCATTTAAAATACTGTTAATGGTAAATGTAATCTCATTAGCAGTCTCGGTAATTACCGTATCGCTGTTAAGAATTGGATTTTCAGTATCTGCGGTTGAAAAAGCATTTGTAAACCCACCGAAAATAAGGCCGGGAAGCATTAAAACAAACATCACAGGAATCATAAGCAGGGCGATGACAGCCACAATGATTTTTCCTATATGTTTTCGCCCGGACCACAGAGCACCGGCAACAGCACCATAAGGGCCGCCGACCGCTGCCCCCTTTGCGGAAGCAGCTACCGCTTTTCCGGCTTTTACAGCGCCGCGGACAGTATGGGCCACGGACGCTCCGGTTTCCACAGCATCATCCAGACCGTTTTTCTGTTCTTCAGCCATTTATATCTTGTCCTTTCTGCGTGGTGTGGGCGGCAGCTTTTTCACGATAGATTCGTTATATGCAATCGAACCATCCGGAGCGAGATAAGGAGATTTGTCCACCGTGTCAACTGCATACTGTTTATACCAGGAGGTGCCATCTGCCGCATGAACCGTAGTGTGAGCGCCTTCTGGTGCTGCATATTGTGCAGTATGGTACATTCCGAAAGCAATCCCCTCCGGGTGTTCCTCGGAAGTTTCTGTACCGGTAATTCTGCCTCCACCGATTTCCACGTTGGAAAAGGTAGGAATATGTCCGGCATCTTCTCCCAAAGCGGCATAACCCATATAGGAGGACAGCGCCTCCGACGCCTTTTCTCCAGTAATCGTACCCTGCGCTGCAATACTGCCAGTTGCAACGGTGCTGATGATGTTATTCGCAAAATCACCGCCTTTGCTGACAGAGCTGGAATATAGTTTACCGCCAACGCCACCGGAGACTCCCTGTACTACTGCTCCCAGACCACCCACACTGCCCGATGGCTTGGATTCCGATGAGGTTGTCGCTGTCCTTACGGCACTGTTGGTAATATTGCGGTTGATAACCCCGGCAAGGCCGCCGCTCATAAAGCCACCGCCAAAGCCAGCTCCGCCGCTTCCTCCATTTGCTTTGACATTGGTAGAGCTGCGGGAACCACCGCCACTGAAGTGCTGACGGGAAAAGTTGCGTATGCCGCCTATTCCTTTGGTGGCTATCATGGCTTCGGCCAGCATGCTGCCGCCCGTGTGTCCTACGTTTACCCCCAGGCTTGCCATGAAAGAGTCAATTTTCTGTGAGATTTTCAGGAAAGCCACAGCGCATAGGAACCAGATCAGTACATTGCCGGATACCGCTTCCTTTCCAACGGCATCAACTTGTGACTGTACATCACTTTCTGATATGGCTGCAAAAGCCGGCTGACAGAACAGGCAGGCTAAACAGGCGACCATTAAGGCCGCATACAATATTTTTTTATACTTTTTCAATGATGTGCCTCCTTTACAATGAAAGCGGATTGGCTATGAAAGCTCCAACCATAGAAGTAAACAGCCGCAGGCACCAGGCGTTCATAAGCAAAAGAAATATCTGACCGCCGAGCATCCGGCACCAGGACTTCCAGATATTTGAGGTTGTCTGGGAGGCGCCCATTGAAAATGCTACCGGAGCCGTATAGACCAAAACACCCAGTAAGACATAGCGCTCCGCGGCTTCAAACAGTAGTTTAAGATAGTTCCATGCCAGAATCAGGACCAGGACCAGTGTAATAAGCGCTACTGCACCATTTGCACAGACGCCTATAATAGTCAGCATAACTGAGTTAAAATCGGCAAACTGCAGCGGCGGCAGGTCAGAATCCATAATCCATTGGTAAGGAGTCCCGCCAATGGTTAGTACTATGTTCACGATTTCGTCAGAGAAATAGGCCAGCAGAATGAACATAACCGAACGGATGCTCAATTTTATGGGATCTTCTGCCTCAACGCCGGCGCCCAGACCAAAGTTTTTAAATAACTGCCATACCCAATTCAGCAAGATAATGCCGATGGAAAGTGCGACAAAAACATTGTACATTGTCTCAGCCGCAGGAAAATATCGCAGAAAAACAGCCATATCACAACCTAAAGCACCCAAAACCGAAGTAGTAACAAGGTCAAGACCAGCCATTACCTGTTCTGCAATCCATTCAACGATACCGTCTAAAATGCCCATTCACTCACTCCCTTCTGTTGGGCATTGGCAGGCGTTTTTAACCTGTCCATTTGCCGTCCGAAAAGAAAGGTGTGATGTAGGCCATGATAAAGCCCAGACCGTTTAATACAATCCAGGAAATGCAGATGCGCTTTAGCCAGGCCCGGCTTTCGTCTACGGTTTTCCCAGAGCGGGAAAAGTTCATCATCAGCAGGGCAACCGATGCCGTAACGATTGCTGCCACTGTGGAAATCAGCAATATCTGGTTATAGACATCCTGCATGATTTCTTTTGCTTTGGTCCAGACATCCGTAGCAGCAAAAGCCGGCTGACAGAACATCATGGACATCATCACGCACAGAAAAGCGGTGTATGCTATTCTGGCAACGGGAATGTGATGCCGAAGCCGGTTTTCATGTTCCGGCTTCCGTGGGGATTTGGGAATCATCATTTTTTTCAATTTACAGACCTCCTGTATTTTTTTGCTCAAAGGAATAAAAAAGACCACACCCGCACTGGATGTAGTCTTACAGACCGCTGGCCTTGGGCGTAAAAAAACACCTTGCAAAAAGGTGTCGCTTTGCCGCCGTATTCGGTTTTGGATATAGATTTGAGCATATTTAGTTTAACACATAAGGATTTGCGCCGAAAGAGCAAAACTGTGCCAATTTCATTCCCTCCCCGCGCCAATTATTTGCCATCTTTTCCGGCAGGAAAAAACTGCTCCAAAATCGCTATGCTGTCCTTGGCGGTATATCCCCAAAGAACGGAACTCAAAGCCTCAATGGCTTCCCGCCGTCTGCGATAGTAGGTACGGAAACTGATATCACGTATATGCGGACGCAGCTTTTCAATAATCTCCTCCACATTCCGCAGCTGTTGGGGCGAAAGGAAGGAGTAGTACAGAAGCCAATAGTAAGATTCTCCATTTTTGTGTTTATTACGGAGCAGGTCAATGGCAGTGTCTAAAAGCTTTAACATCTGATGGCTGCGCTCAATGCACTCGGCATGGTGCTCAATATCTGAGCCAGACAGATCAGCTCCAGCAAGATAGATGGAATCGAGAAATTCCTCGATGGAGCTGCCATACTCAATTTCAAACCTATTGCGGACCTGTTGGACGGAAAGCTCCAGGCTCCACACTACATCACGATATTTCTTCAACAGCTTCCAGGTATTGTGATACAGTGGATTTTCAGTAATATCAATCATTTCATTCTTTTTCTTCATCAGTTTTTCCTCCTCATGGAATTCTCTCTGCAGGGAGAGAGTGTTAATTCAAAAGTTGCAACCGGCCGGTCATCGCCGCATAGAATTGTCAGCTCCATGCGTCTTATGGATACGTCTCGCGTGTGGTGTATATACATTTCCCCGCAGGCGTCCGATAAAGGAGATAACTTATATTTGGATTTCGGGCAGCCAAAACACGAAATTCCTTGTGCTGTCAGGAGTTTCGCCATTTTTTCCAGTATGATTTGAATGTGCGATTTTGAAACGCAGCAGAGCCCTTCTGAAATGGTAACCTCATGTTCTGTAACCGGCTCCTGAACCTCTGGCTGATTTCCTTCCGCTGGCAGTTCCAGCTTAATATTCAGAACCATGGCAACCTCCTCTTTGTCAATCATCACATCGGAAATCTGAAACATGGTAGACAGGTAATTTTGAAGATAAATCACGTTGCCATGGCGACCCGGAAACGTCATAAGAGAAAGATAACCGGCATCAGACAATTTCTTCAGGACACGGCTTACAGTGGCTTTGGAGAGTCCCCACCGGGCGCCCAGTTCACTGTAAGTCACCAGCGGATTGCCAGAACCGTTGCGCAGATAGATGACCGGTCCTATTTCCGAGCCTTGCACCTGCGGATCGTTATACACGGCAGACATCCACAAATCCAGTACGACATCCATTTCCGAGCAGCGGTTTGTGCTAATCAGTTCCGTGGTTAGGGATACTGGCAAAAAGAAAAATCCGCTATCCTTCTGGCAGGGCGCGTTGTATTCCAACACAGTGTTATGCTTTTTCCAACTGCGGATTTTGTATTTGATGACTTTACCGCGTCCCAGGGTGAGAAATGAAATTAAGTGCTGTCGTTGAAGCTCCTCCAGAATGCCCAGGGCCTGACATTGAAAACGGGTGCGGAACCATTCAGATACTTCCTTTAAGGTACAGACCCATTCGCCGGGATAGACCGTATAGCTGATACCATCTATGTGTCGGTAAGAGGTACGGAAGTTGGCATAGTTGGAAAGAACCGCAAAATAAAAAAGGCCGGAGCCCCCGCTTACGCGAATGCTCCGGTCGTTCATCAGACTTTGAATAAATTGCCGGTAGATCCGGCAGCGTGGGTAATCCACGACTTGCTTGATTTCTAATTGATATTCTGGCATATATACCTCCATCTTAACTTGTAGTATGATCCGATAGATGATAGAATAAGAGCAGCACTTCAATAGAGGAATCCCATAGAAATGCTGCTCGTTATTTGCTAATTATTTGCTAATTGGCGTCTCTAAAAATGAGTGAAAAATGCTTTTTGCTAATATTTTGCTAATTTCACGAAAAGGGTTGTAAGGCAGTGAAATTATGCAATGTGTACAATAATGACACGCGGATATAAGTTCTCACAGGGGAAAATCGACATAAGAAGATACATTAAGATATGGTAGGGAACCGTATGCCGTGGTTGTATCTTCCCTCCTAAGCGGAAGGCCAGCGGTTCGAATCCGCTCAGGAACGTTGCGACAGACGCCGAAAACCTTGGTTTTGCCAGGTTTTACGGCGTCTTTTTTGAGTTTGAAAACCGGAAACGAGCAGGAAATATCAAGACACCTTCATCTCAATCTGCTATAATGAAGCAGACTGTGAAAATTCTGATCTTGCATGAGAGTATTCGCAGATGAGAAAGAGGGGGAAAGAGATGGCAGATATCATTGTCCAGGGATTGACTCAAAATAATTTAAAGCATGTATCTTTCCGAATTCCAAAGGAGAAGATCACGGTATTTACAGGCGTGTCGGGATCCGGGAAGTCCAGTATTGTTTTTGATACCATAGCCGCCGAATCACAGAGGCAGATGAACGCCACCTATCCGGCATTTGTGCGGTCCAGGCTTCCAAAGTACCCGAAGCCTGCGGTGGAGCGCATTGATCATTTGACGGCTTCTGTAGTTGTGGATCAGTCGCCTCTGGGCGGGAACGCCCGGTCCACAGTAGGGACGATCAGCGGACTGTACTCCAGCCTGCGCCTGTTATTTTCGAGAATCGGCAGCCCCTATGTGGGGACTGCATCCTATTTTTCCTTTAACGATCCCAATGGGATGTGCAGGACCTGTTCCGGGATCGGTAAGATCACTCAGGTTGATATAGAAGCTATCCTGGACCGGGACAAATCGTGGAATGAGGGCTGCGTGAAGGATTCTTTGTACAGCCCCGGAACCTGGTACTGGAAGCAGTACGCCAAGTCGGGCCTGTTTGATTTGGATAAACCGTTAAAGGAGTACTCTGACGAAGAGTACAATCTTCTGCTGTACGGTTCCCGGAACGGCATGGATAAGCCGGAGAACCCGAAGGTGACCGGAATCTATCACAAGTACACGAAGACACTCCTGAATCGGGATATCAGCAATAAAAGCAGGCATACACAGGAAAAGTCACAGAACCTGATTGCCGAGACCGTGTGTACGGAATGCCATGGACAACGGCTGAATCAGGAGGCCCTGAGCTGTAAAATAAATGGCTGTTCCATTGCGGATTTATGCGGCATGGAACTCACTCAGCTTCGTGAGGTGCTTTTGCAGATCACCGATAAGACGGTGGATGTACTGGTGCAGACACTGATTGAAGGACTGGACCGGATGATCGAGATCGGCCTGCCGTATCTCCATTTAAACCGTGATACCCCATCCCTGTCCGGCGGCGAGGCCCAGCGCCTAAAACTGGTCCGGTATATGGGAAGCAGTCTGACAGGATTGACGTATATCTTCGACGAACCCAGCGCCGGAATGCATCCGCGGGATGTCTACCGCATGAACAGCCTTCTGAAACAGCTGCGTGACAAGGGCAACACGGTGCTGGTGGTGGAGCATGACAAGGATGTGATCTCAATCGCCGACTATGTGATTGACGTAGGCCCCCAGGCGGGGCAGAATGGCGGGGAGATCGTCTTTGCCGGCACGTATCCGGAACTGCTCCGGTCCGGCAGTCTGACGGGAAATGCAATGATGGAGACGCTGCCGGTCAAGATGGAGCCGAGAAAGCGAATCGGAAGTCTGCCGGTTCGCGGAGCCTGTCTGCATAATCTGAAGAATGTGGATGCAGACATACCGCTGGGGATTATGACCGTGGTGACCGGAGTCGCCGGTTCGGGAAAGAGCACACTCATATCCCAGGTATTTGCCAGACAGTATGAAAGCGACATCGTGATGGTCGATCAGGGCCCCATCACGGCAACAAACCGTTCCACACCCGCCTCTTATCTGGGATTCTTCGATGAGATACGAAAGCTGCTGGCCAGGGAAAGCGGGAAGCCGGACGGACTGTTCAGCTTCAATTCCACCGGTGCATGCCCGGTATGCGGCGGGAAGGGCGTTATTGTCACCGAGCTGGCATACATGGATCCTATTGTCACGGAGTGTGAAGCCTGTTCCGGAATGCGGTATAATGAGGATGCGCTGGCCTGCACGTACAAAGGCAAAAATATCGTTGAACTGCTGGGATTGACCGCATCACAGGCGATGGATCTGTTTGAGGATGCGAAGATCCGAAAACATCTGAAGGTAATGCAGCAGGTCGGACTCTCATATCTGACGCTGGGACAGCCTCTCAGCACCCTGTCCGGCGGTGAGCGCCAGAGAATCAAGCTTGCGAAGAACCTGGGGAAAAAGGGAAGTATAATCGTCATGGACGAACCGACCACCGGGCTGCATGCGTCGGATATTCAGAATCTTTTAAAACTCTTCGATCTGATCGTATCCCGCGGAAACAGTCTGGTTGTCATCGAACATAACCTGGATGTGATGAAGCAGGCGGACTGGATCATCGACATCGGGCCTGATGGCGGTAAAAACGGCGGGGAGGTCGTATTTGAAGGAACGCCCATGGATATGATACGGTCTGCAGAGACGCTGACGGCCAAATGTCTGCGGGCGTCCTGTGCACAATAGAAAAATCGAGGAAAATGCTGCTTTGCCTGCGGGTCGTGAGAGTCCGCGTGCAAAGCGGCTTTTTTTATTTCATAGGACAGTTCGTCCTATGAAATAAAAACCCTCCGGGCAGGATGCGCACTTCGCGCCAAATGATTTTTCCCATGAAATCCGCATGTAACGAATCGTACGCGGAACCGTCATGAAACGTCAGACCCGTTCTCACTTCTGGTTGTATAATTATGATGTTATCGTCTGCTGAATGGAAAGCGTGAGAAAGGGTATACAGGATGGAAAATAACTGGATCGATTTAAAACGGGCTCGGAAATTAGATGAAGAAACCGCGGAAAACCGGAAGACAAAGCAGAAGACATGTCTGATATTTTTGCTTGCGGCGGCGGGCGGCGCGGGCTTTCACTTTATGGGGATGGGAGCGGCGGCAGTCATTGGCTTTGTGGCCGCAGGACTGCTTCTGGTACTGATGCTGATTCAAAATACCGGAAAGCCAAAGAATTATCTGCGCATGGTTTACGAGGACGGGGTGGCGACACCGGCCATCGTGACAAAGACAGACCCACTGACGGTATATGCGCTGGGAAATCTGGATTATTCGGGAGAAAACCGTATTTACGGCCTGCGGTGGTTTGAACTGAAGGAACTGCCTGGACATCAGGCTGCAGTGGGGGAACGGATACCATGCGCCTCCATGTTTGAAGAGTCAAAGGAGAGGCCCCAGTTCCGGCGTTTTCGGATTCATCCATACTGCTGGGCGACGGATCAGAACACGGTTCTGGAGGAGAAGATCAGGGAAATCGATGAAAAGGAATGGGAACTGCTGAATTTTGCATATGAAAAGTACGGTGATCTGGAACACCTTGAGATTCTGGAGTTAAGGCCGGATGGGACTCCGATCTGCCGGCGTTATGACAACTCGGAAAAATACCGGCTTGTTGCCACGGAGGAGATGAAGGCGGCTCACCCGAAGAAAGCATACCCGGCTCCCCCTCAGCTGTCAGAGGGCATGAAGGAGAACGCGCTGTATCAGCGTCTTGCAGAGCTGGCGGCCAGAAAAAAGGTCTATGAATATATATGCCAGCCGGATGAAAAAGACGAGTTGATCACCATATTCAGCAATCCAGCGGAATTTGCAAAGCGGCAGCAGGAGAATCGGGACGCCTTGCAGGACAATGAGATTCCCCTCATCTTCTGTTACTGCATGGTCACCAGCCGGGGAATCTGGAGAAAAAAAGCGTTTATTCCCTGGAAACAGGCGGTAGTCACGACGGGTAAGGCCCCGCTGGGGGAAGACATGACCATCTACATCAATGAGAAGAGTATCGCCAGGCCTGCTTATCAGAGGACCTATTATCAGATCAGCCCGGAGGCAGAAGTATTGTACGCCCTGGAAGAAAGCTATATGAGAGAATTTTTTATGGAACTGGGAAATCTGGCGGACAGCCAGATATGAAAAGCAAAAGAAAAGGAGAAACAAAGTTATGGCAGTTGCAGTTACAGCTGCATTTATGGCAGTAATTATCGGTACGGCGGCATTGATCACCATAGTGATTGTATGTTATAAGAAACACGTCGAAAAGACGGCACTGCCGTTCCCTTTAGTAATTCAGGAGGCGGCGGTATGTGCGGTTCCGGAGAGTGCGGATTTTGAGAAAATACTGGTTGCGGGTATAAAAGACACCGTTCAGGCTATGAAGGGCTATGAGCGGATTCAGAGCGGTTACGACTCCCTGCCAAACTATATTGTCTGTTATCGGGGCGACGAACTGTATATTATGACGGCCATGTATTCAAATCGAAAAAAGATTGAAGTGGATACCAATAAAATTCTGCATTTTAAGAAAGAACAGATTCAGGAGATTAAAGCGGGAAAAAGCAGGGTGTTAATCTTCTTTAAAGAGAGCAGGCGCTTTTTTGCCATGGGGGTCAGCCCGGTGTTAGTTGCCCCGCAGACGGAGGCGTATGAGAATTTTATGGAATATATAAAGAAACTGGCCTCGGAGGTAAAGGAATGTATTTAATTTTATTCTTATGTATACCACTGGTTATCGCATTAGTACTGATTAAAGCAACAGAGAAAAGGAATAAAAAGAGGTATGAAGGCTTCTTAAGGGCAGTGAGGGACGGTTCAGAGAAAGCGGCGCCGCAAACGGCTGGCTTCGAAATCGTCATGGCCCAGGGCGCAAAGGACATGATTTCCACTGTGGCGGGATATGAACGGATCCAGACCGGCTACGCTTCACTTCCAAGCTTTATTGTCCGCTATCGGGAGAATGAGCTGTATATCATGGCGGTGCCCTGTCCATCCCTGGGATCCATGGAGCCGGATCCCGATTTTATCTTACATATTACCGCGGATCAGTTAAAGGAAGTGAAGTTTGGCCCTATGGGAAAAGTGGCCTTTTACTTTAAGGACAGCAAACAATTCTTTGCAATGACGGTGACGGAATATGCGATCCCGCTCGTAATGCAGCCGGTGGAAAGCAAAAAATTCAAGCCGTATATCAAAGAATTTGCACGAAGGGTTCATGGGGCATAACGGGGAAAAGGAGCAGCATGGAATTATTTAAGACATCTGGTATCATGGATGAGGCAGTGCTTAAAGAACTTGGGAAAAAAGGAATTCCGGCCTCGATGAATGCATTAATCATCATACTGTTCATGGGGGGAATAGCACTTATTTTCCTTGAAAAATACCTCCTTGCCGCAGTTTACCTTTTTGGCTTCCTGTTTTTTCTGCTCGTCAGGATACTGTTTAAGAGAATTACAGTGAACAAAAATCTGAGAAATATGAGGGAACTGAACGGTACGGACAGGTATGAATATATAACCTGGTTTGACGAGGAGGGGCTGGTGGGGATCAACCTTACCAACCATGCAGAAGTAAAACTGTTATACCAGTCTTTAAAACGGGTGGTGGAAACAGAACAGGTACTGGCAGTGGTGACCCGTGGAAGTCAGTTTCAGCCTGTCTTTAAAAAGGACCTGGAGAAGAGAGAACTGGAGGATTTACTGGCATTTCTGCAGAGCCGGAATAAAAAGCTTAAAATCATTCGTATGAAGCATAAGAAATAGAATCACATGGATGCTCATACATACCGCCATACACACAGCCGACAGGTCGTATTTACGCCTGGCGGCTTTTCTTCTTTATCAGGCCACGCAGGCTTGAATTATCGCCTTATTTTATATATAATGAATGAATACGGAAATGGAGATTTTTATTGGAAATATGAATAAAATGAGAAGTACAGGGCGTCACGATAAACAATTAAAGGAGACAGAAAAATGAGAGTAAAAAAGGTAGCGGCTGCGCTGCTCTGCGCGGCACTGATATCAGGTATGACGGGGATGACGGCACTGGCGGTGGTAGAGACCAAGATCAGTTCGGTATCTCTTGTGGTGGAAGCGGACATGGAGGTCGGACAGAATATTCAGGACCAGGAAATAGAAGTTACCCCGAAAAGCGATAAGTATTCCGCAGGAGAATATGAGTTCCTCAATACGGGCTTCTCCTGGTCGGAGGAGGACATCCCGGTTGTCAAGGTGAGCATCTACGCGGAAGACGGATACAAGTTCGCGGTATCGAAGGATAAAATCACCCTGCAGGGTGCAACGTTCGTAGATTACAGCCGTGAGGATGAGTCTCACACGCTGGTTATTACCATGCAGCTGCCGCCGCTGGCAGAGCAGACATCCGCCATCGAGCAGGCCGCCTGGACCTCCACGACGGGAGTATCCTGGAGCCAGTCCACAGGAGCCGGAAGCTATGAGGTGAAGCTTTACCGGGATGGAAAGACGGTGGGAACTACGAAGACCACAGCGGGGAATTCCTACGACTTCTCCGCGGCCATGACGAAGGCCGGAACGTATTTCTACCGCGTACGTCCGGTAAACAGACTGAAACCGGAAAACAAGGGAGAGTGGGTGGAATCCCCTTCCAGATATATTGACAACGATACGGCCGCAGCCATCTATCAGAACGGCAGCCCTGCGGGCGAGTGGAAGCAGGATGAATCCGGATGGTGGTACAGAAACGGGGATGGAACCTACACCGTCTCCAACTGGCAGCAGATTGACGGTGCATGGTATTTCTTTAATGAGCGGGGATACATGGCCACTGGATGGGTGGACTGGAACGGTACGCGGTATTACTGTGACGCCGCTGATGGTAAGATGCTGGTCAACACGACAACACCTGACGGACATACGGTAGGAGCCGACGGGGCTCTGGTGCAGTAGCGCCGATACAACAGAGAAAGAACGGATGCCTGTTCTTGGGAGGTAATTCTATATGCCGCAAAACAGCTTGCAGACTGGCTCACCGCTGATCGCCATCGCGGCGGATTCAGAGCAGAAGGTGATATATGTACATGAAGAAATGCAGACATTTCTGAGGTATCCCGTGTCAGATTGTTCCGGCATGGAGCTTTCCGAAGTGATCTGGGATATTGCGGAACAGCGGATGGAGTTCAAGCCGGATGAGAGGAGCTGGGAGGTGTTCTTTTCCAAAGAGGGAGAAGAGTACCGTCTGGCCGTCCAGCGGCTTGATTCCGGCCGGGATCAGGCTATGCCGGAAATCACCGTTATACTCCAAAAGAGCGGGGACGGGGAAAAAAGGCGTCTGGAACAGGAACTTTCCCTGAATTTACAGAGATATAAAATAGCGCTGTCCAGATGCAACAATATTATATGGGAATACCATGTGGATGAGGACTGCGCCTATTTGCAGGGCCTTCGGAGCCTGCCCTTTGTCCAGTCCGGGAAGATCGGGGACTTCAGTAAGAAGGTGATGAGGGACCGGTACGTGGACAAAGAGAGCCTGCCCGCCGTTCGCCAGATGTTTCTTGATTTGAGGGCGGGGAAGCTTATGGCTTGTGCACTCCTGCACACCAGTCAGCCCGACGGCGGCCAGAGCTGGTACCGGGTTACCCATACGATGCTACACGACGGAAACGGCCCGGACAACATCGCCATAGGCGTAGTCGAGGATATCAGTAAGGAACAGAAAGAACAGGAGAAATACCAGCAGGAAGAGAAGTACCGCCAGGCTCTGATGGGAGACGCGCTGGTATCCTATGAGATTGATATTGACAACGACATGATCATTGAAAAGATCATCGAGAAGAAAAAGGACATGCTGGCCTCGGTCGGCCTGTCGGTCAACTGCAAATATTCACAGTTTTTAAAATGCTGGGCGGAAAAGAATGTTCACCCGGAGGACCGCTTTCTCTTTTTGCAGGAGATGAATCCGAAATTTCTCCGCAGCCAGTATGAGAGAGGCCGCCAGGAGGCAGTGTGCGAATACCGCAGCTTAAACGCGGACGCGGAGATGATCTGGTGCAATACCACCATCTATTTAATCGAGTCAGGAGGCCATCTGACCGGTTTTGTCTATGTGAAGAACATCGAGGAGAAGAAGCGGAGGGAGCTGGAACTGCTTCGCCAGTCGAGAATCGATCCGCTGACCAATCTTCTTAACCGGGCGGCCTCTCTTCAGGAGATCAACTACATTTTAAATGAGAACGGTCAGAAGGAGAGCGCACTTCTCATCATCGACGTGGATAATTTTAAGAATGTCAACGATACCTTCGGCCATATGTACGGCGACAAGGTGCTGGCAGGAATTGCGTACAAACTGAAGAATATCTTTGATACGGATGCCATCGTGGGACGGCTGGGAGGAGACGAATTCCTGGTCTTTCTGTTCAATATCCAGGATGAGGATGTTGTATACCGTAAGGCGCAGATGGTGGCCAGAGAGCTTCAGACCATCCAGGAGGAGGGGGAAAACCGCATTGCAGTCAATAATTCCATCGGTATCGCCGTCAGCCCCCGCCACGGAACCAGATTTCAGGAGCTGTATGTAAAAGCGGATACGGCCCTGCGGTATGCCAAACAGTCCGGAAAGTCCTGCTACAGCGTGTTTGGAGACAAGATATCGAAAGTCGTCCCCATGGAGTATGTGAACCGGGAATGGCTGCTCGATGAACTGGAGGAGATTGTATACATCAGTGATATACAGGACTATACCTTGCTTTATGTGAACCGGGTGGGGCGCGATCTGTTTGGCATGAAGCTGGAAGACTTCGAAAAAAAGAAGTGCTACCAGATGCTTCAGGGAAGAAACACACCGTGTCCGTACTGCAATAACGCGAAGCTGGTGAAAGACAAGTTTTCCATGTGGGAATATGAGAATCCCTATTTAAAGAAATACTTCATTGTGAAGGACAAGCTGGTGGAGTGGAACGGCCGTCCAGTGCGCATGGAGATCGCCGTGGACGTGGGGAATCATATAATCGGGGACCGGGCGACAACCGCCAAATACCACATGGAGACGGTTATGCTGGAGAGTCTCAGGACTCTGAACAGCGCCGACGACTTAGAGACGGGCATCACCCGCATTCTGGAGCTGATCACCCGTTTTTACGACGGAGAGCGGTCTTATATCATCGAGATCGACCGGGAACATGGGTATGCCCATAATATCTACGAATGGTGCAGGGAAGGGGTGCCGCCCCAGAAGGCATCGTTACAGAACATAGCCCTGGACGCGATCCCCTATATCGTGGAGACCTTCAATAAAAAACAGCATTTGATCCTGTCGCAGGTGGAAGAACTTAAATGCACGTATCCCAGTGAGTATCAGTTTTTAACGAGACGGAACGCTCACAGTCTGTTTGCCGTACCGTTTGAAGATGAATCTGCATTTTGCGGATATATCGGGGTGGATAATCCGAATATCAACCAGGACACCATACGTTTCCTGGATTCCATCGCCTATAATATTGCAAATGAGATTAAGAAGAGGCGCCTCTATGAACGGCTGGAGTTCGAGGCCGGGCACGATACGCTGAGCGGCCTCTTAAACAGAAGCAGCTTCGTCCGCTACCAGAACGGGGTGCAGAGAAAGTACGGGGAGTCCTGTGGAATGATCACAGCGGACATTAACGGACTGAAACAGCTCAATCAGGATTACGGACATTCCAGGGGAGATGAAACCATCATCACGGTCACTGCGGTCATGCGGACCTGTTTCCCCGATGGGGAGATCTTCCGCCTAAGCGGCGACGAGTTCGTGATCATCGCCATGAACCAGGAGTATGAGGTCTTCATGAAGCATGTCAGGGAGATGGGGATAGAGCTGGATTCGAAGACGCCCAACGGAGTATCCTTGGGTGCCACGTGGGTGGAACACTTAACCGATCTCGATGTGCTTCTGCATCACGCGGAAGAGCTGATGCTGGTGAATAAACAGATTTACTACAAGAACAGTGACGACGTACGCAAACACTATTCGCCGGAAGGGATGAAGCTTTTAGTCCACGATGTGGAGCAGGGATATTACCGTCTCTATCTTCAGCCCAAGTTCGATCCGGAGACGGGAACGGTGCATTCTGTGGAGGCGCTGTCGCGGTATCAGGCGCCGGGCCATGAGCTGCAGTCCCCGGTCAAATTTGTATCGCTGCTGGAAAAGATGAAGCTTATCCGGTATCTCGATTTTTATATGCTGGAGGAGGTGTTCCGGCTTCTCTCCAGGTGGAAAGCGGAAGGCAGGCCCCTGATTCCCGTTTCCGTGAATTTCTCCAGAATTACTCTGCTGGAAAGCGATTTATTCCAGATGCTGACAGAGATTAAGAACAAATATGATGTACCCAGCAGCCTGGTAATGATAGAGATCACGGAGAGTATCGGGGATATCGAACACAAGGTGATAGAGGCTGTCGGATCGAAGCTGCGGAAAGCGGGGTTCCGCATATCGCTGGACGACTTTGGGGCGGATTACGCCAATATGTCCATCCTGTCCATCATGCATTTTGATGAGGTGAAGCTGGATAAGTCGCTGATTGAAAATCTGGTGGGGAATGAAAAGAATCAGATCGTTGTGAAGTGTATCATAGAGATGTGCCGCAGCCTTCATGTGGACTGTGTGGCGGAAGGGGTGGAGACAAAGGAACAGCTGGAGCTCTTAAAGGCCTACGGCTGCACCACCATCCAGGGCTACTATTACAGCAAGCCCGTGGAGGTGGAGCAGTTTTCGGTGTAATATTAAAACCAGAACCAGTCGAAGGAATCCCATTCCTTCTCCAGCTCGGAGATCTGTCTTCCGACCTTTTTAAAGCGGTGTGAGGCTACAAAGTACTGCACCACGTGGAAGACACCCAGTGTAAACAGGATAGCGCCCATCATCATGACCATGGCAGCAGCCGTGGCAAAAGGATTGAAGATAGCCAGAGCGCCTAAGAGGATGGTTAAAACAGCCGTGATTAAGTTAAACCACCAGGAATCCAGGCCAAACTTTTTAAGCTTCACAGAGGTCTTAAGGCCCAAAATTCCATAGACGGCCAGAAAGACGCCGAGGATAAGCGGAAGTATGGAGGTTGCGGCCAGCGGTTTAAAAAGGAAAATGACTCCGAATACGATGGGCAGAACCGCCAGCACACACTGCAGCCAGTAATTGGCAAAGCGGTTTCTGAACCGGGTAACTTCAAACAGTTTTGTGACGCCGTAGACGATGAAACAGACGCCTGTACAGATGCCGGCCGTCGCCAGGGTGGGTCCGGGCAGCAGAAGCAGCAGAAGGCCCAGCAGCGCGGCGCAGATGGATATGACAAGGTATGAGCGTTTCATTTCTTTCCAGATCATAGTAATTCTCCTTTTGTAATTGGACATTGGGATACCGGTGTTTTGTTAAAACAGGGCGGGCCGTCTTCTGCGGCCCGCCCTGTTCCGGGATGGAGGGCTTTTTCGTCCCGGGATTTGCCTGTTATTCGATTAAGATGCGGTGCGTTTCCTCAACCTGTTTCTGGGAGGTCTTCGGAAATTCCAGATGAAGGATACCATCCTCGAAGCGCGCCTTCATATCTTCCTGTTTCACACCCTCGCCGACATAGAAGCTTCTCTGGCACGAACCGCTGTAGCGTTCCTGACGAACGTACTTACCGGTTTTCTCGTCCTTCTCGCTTCGTTCCATACCGCGTTCAGCGGAGATGGTTACATAGCCGTCGCGAAGGTTGACGGTGATCTCGTCTTTCTTAAATCCGGGCAGATCCATATCGAGTTCATAGCCGTTTTCATTCTCTCTGATATCGGTCTTCATCAGATTCTTTTCCCGTTTCCCGAAGATCGGGCTCTTGAAAGCATCTTCCATAAAGTCGTCAAATAAGTTTTCTCCAAAAATACTAGGCATCATCATAAGTCATTCCTCCTAAAATGAATTTCTTATATGTGTTGACACCTTGTCGGCAGCACATATATGGTTAAAAGTCGGCCACCTTTTTCATTGTGGTGCTCCTTTTTGTTACAATTACGTTATAGCACCATTTGTTAGCACTGTCAACAGAAGAGTGCTAATTTTATGCTTTTTTCACAGAAAATTCATATTGTAAATACAATTTAAAGGGCTTGTTCCATAATGACCGTTATTAAGCAAAAAATAATTGTTTGAAATAGGAGGCATGAACTTGTATGAATGGATAAACTATCATATAATAGCACAAAGGAGAATTTTATGAAGAATTATATTGTACTGGATTTGGAATGGAATCAGAGCCCTGACGGAAAAGAGGGGACGATTGACCATTTTCCTTTTGAAATTATAGAAATCGGAGCGGTCCGCCTGGATGAAGCGTTTCAGGAGACCGGGCAGTTTTGCCGTCTGATCCGGCCGCGGGTCTATCCGCAGATGCACTACCGGATCTCCGAGGTAACCCATATGGACATGGCCGAGCTGGAACGCAACGGTGAGACGTTTGTGGCTGTCATCAGGGACTTTCTCCAATGGTGCGGGGACGACTGCGTGTTCTGTACCTGGGGGTCCATGGACTTGACGGAGCTGCAGAGAAACATGGCGTATTACGGCGTGGAGATTCCTTTCGACAAGCCCCTTCTCTATTACGATGTCCAGAAGCTCTACAGCCTTCTTCAGGGAGACGGAAAACAGAAGCAGTCGCTGGATATTACGGCCCGGGAGCTGGGAATCAGGGAAGACCGTCCCTTCCACCGCGCGCTTGACGATGCCCATTACACGGGGCGTGTCATGGCAGCCATGGACTTTGAGCGGGTGATGGAATACTGGTCCACCGATTATTACCGGCTTCCGGAGAGTAAGGAAGAGGAGGTCTACCTCATATTTCCCGGATACTCCAAATATATTTCGAGGACATTTGAGACGAAAGAGGAGGCGATCGCGGACAAGACGGTCACCGATTTAATCTGTTACCGCTGCAACCGTATGCTCAGAAAGAAGGTCCGCTGGTTCTCCGTGAATCAGAAGTTTTACTTTGCCCTGGGCGTCTGCCCGGAGCACGGATACTTAAAGGGGAAGATCCGCATGAAGCGCAGTGACGACGGACGAGTCTACGCCGTAAAGACCATGAAGCTGGTAGACGAGGAGGGGGCACGCCAGATCAGCGAGAAGAAGGAAGAAGCGAAGAAAAAACGCATTGAAAAGACGAAGCACAGAAAACAGAAGACGAATATAAAAATGCGGGGAAGCGATTAATTTTCGCTTTCCCGCATTCTGTATCCAACGCCGATTTCTGTGTAAATATATTGAGGTTCTGCCGGATTGATCTCCAGCTTCCTGCGGATATGAGCCATGTTGACCCGCAGGATCTGATTGTTGCTGTCCGCAAATGGACCCCAGATTCTGCTGATGATGTAATCATAGGTGAGAACTTTCCCGGACTGCTCGGCCAGCAGGGAGACCAGCTTGTACTCAATCTGGGTTAAGTGGACTTCCTTATCCTTCAGCGTGACGAGGCGTTTGTCAAAATCGATAACCAGATCACCGCTGCGGTACGGCGGCTGAACGAGAGTCCCATCCCCGGTGCTGACGGTCGGCTTGCCGTGGCGAAGTGCGGTGCGGATGCGCGCCAGAAGCTCGCTGGTGCCGAAGGGCTTCGTAATGTAGTCGTCTGCGCCGAAGTCCAGGGCCGCGACCTTTTCCTGCTCCTGGGTTCTTGCGGATATGACGATGATCGGGATGTTGGACCAGCTGCGCACATTCTTGATGATGTCGATTCCATCCAGGTCGGGCAGCCCCAGATCCAGAAGGATCATGTCCGGGCAGCAGGCGTTGATCAGAGACAGGCCCTCTTTTCCGCTGACGGCGGTGAGTACCTTGTAATCATGGGTCTCCAGTGCCGCCTCGATAAAACTCAGTATGTTTTTCTCATCTTCTATAATAACGATCGTTAACTTACTCATAGATATCTTCTCCTAACGGTAACGTAAATGTGAACCGGGCTCCCTGTTTTTCATTTGCGGCTGTTATGGTGCCGCCGTGGGCGGTAATGATGGTCTTGCAGATAGACAGCCCGATCCCCATTCCTTTGTGGGAATCTCCGCTGCTGTTCGGGGATGGCGTGTAGCCGTCAAACAGTGTGTCCAGCCGCTCCGGCGGAATTCCGGTGCCGTGATCCGTGATGTCGAACCAGGCCAGACCGTCGTGAACGGTGATATTTAAATCGATGGGTTCATCCGAGTGCGAGTGATAGACCGCGTTTTCCAGCAGGTTTATGATAACCTGCTCGATCAGGGTGGCGTCCATGGGCACCATGATGAATTCATCCGGTACGGTGACATGAACGGTAGCGTCGGGAAGGCGCTTGTGGAACCGCTGTACCGCCTCTGAGGCCACCTCCTCCAGCGGTTCTGAGGATTTCGTCACCTGGGTCTCGGTATCGCGGATTCTGGTGACGCTGAGCAGATTCTCCACCATGTTGAGGAGCCAGTTGGCATCCTCGTTGATGTTAGACACCATGACGGTCTTTTCGTCCTCTGTCATATGGTCCCTGTTTTCCAGGTAGGCGCTGCTGGCGCCGATGATGCCGGTCAGCGGAGTCCGCAGGTCATGGGAGACAGCTCTCAGTAAGTTGGCCCGCATCGTCTCCTTCTCGGCCTCCATCAGGATGTGGTTCTGCTCTTTTAAATGGGTGGTGGTGGTGCTTGTAATACCGGAGATCAGAAGCATGGCAATGAAGGTTACCGGATAGCCATCCAGTGTAAAATCCAGTTCCATAAACGGATACGTAAACACGTAATTCACACAGATAACACCGAAAATGGAGGCTACGATTCCGGGTACATAGCCGTCGGTGTAGCGCGCCGTCAGCATGACCGCCAGCATGAAGACGATCCCCACATTCGTCCGGTTTCCCCCGATAAAGAGAAACAGGGCGGAGCAGGTAGTAGCGGCAAGCAGGAAAACTGATGTGACGACGATATTCCGGATCAGATCTTCTTTTGGCATCTTGCCTTGTCTTTTTATCCTCATTGTCTTTTACTGCCTTTCCGCGGATTATTTGAATTTTAAATGCCGGTTTCCGCGGCCTTTCTTTCGTTTGGACGTGTAGGCACTGCGCCTCTGTTCTATCAGGTTGTTGAATTCATCGGCGGATACGCCGGAATCCTGCAGACGTTTTAACCTCTGTTCATGACGGAAATGGTATTCCTGGGCCTCTCTGTTCTTTCTGAGGATCAGGAATGCGATGAGCGCGCCAAGGAGCACGACGCCGGCGACACTGCCGAGAATGATCCAGGCGATAACCGGTATCTCAAAGGGCCTTAATGCCTTTTCTCTGTAATCCTCCGTCTCTTTAGGAAGCTCTGTCTCGCCCTGAGGGTTCACTCCCTCCGGAGCACTGGTCCCGTCTGATGACGGTGCGGCGGCTCCGTCGTTCTCTCCGCTGCTGGCTGTATCGGGTGCAGCCGCTTCTGTCTGGGCACCGGAGTTCTCCGAACCGTCCGCAGTTTGCCCGGCTCCTGCCGCGGATTCGCCTTCCTTGAGGGCGGCCGGAACCTGATGGGAGGACGCGGCGCTTTCAAACAGCGCCTGGTTGGTCTCCAGATAGGTACAGCCGATCTGGCGTTCATTGTAACGGTAGCAGATTTTGGCAACTGCGTTATCGGGATCGCTGTCTGAGATATCGTAGCTGAGCGTCGCCTCGGCGTCGGAAAATTCGGCCGTTTTCGGAAGAATGATCCGTCCGTCAGGATCTAAAATGAGCGCCGCGGGCTTATCCAGGGTGAGGCCGCCGAAGGTTAAATCACTGCTTACAGGGCTGTATTTCGTCTCGTGATCCGCTGCGCGGACGGAGACAAAGTTCTGGAATCCAAAGTCCAGCAGATTCTTAGTATCGGTCCAGTACTGAGGCGTCGATCCCTTGAGGATGACGGCAATAAGCTTTAAACCGTTCTTTTTGGCACAGGTGACCAGTGTGTTGCCCGCCAGTGTGGTGTAGCCGGTTTTGCCGCCCACGATGCCGGGATAGTAGTACGGCGTACTCTTCTTAAGCATCTTATGGCCAGGATAGATGGTCAGACCTTCCGGGTTAATGGAATTCGGCGGAAGCTTATAATAGGTGGTGGAATCGATTTCCTCGAAGGTGGGATTTAAAAAGGCAGCTCTGGCGATTAACGCCATGTCGTATGTGGAAGTATAGTGTTCCGGGTTGTTTAAACCGCTGGGGTTGGCGAAATGGGTGTCGGTGCAGCCCAGTTCCTTCGCCTTTGCATTCATCATATCTGCAAACGCTTCCGTACTTCCGGCCACATGCTCCGCAAGGGCGTTGGCCGATTCGTTGGCCGATTTTAAAAGCAGGGCGTAGAGGCAGTCCTTGACGGACAGCTTGTCCCCCTCGTTGATCCCCGCGTTGCTGCTTCCCGCTTCCACGTTAAAGACCGCATTGTGGGAGAAGGTGACGGTTTCATCGAGGCTGCATTTTTCAATGACGATCAGTGCCGTCATAATCTTCGTAATACTGGCCGGAAAATACTGGTTGTGAATATTTTGTCCCCAAAGTACGGTTCCGGTGTCCGCGTCTATGACGATACCGCTTTCCGCCTGAACGGAAACACCGGAGGGCCAGTCAGGGGCCGCCAGTGCAGTTTCCGTATATGCGCCCATAAGGAGCATCAGACATAAGAGGAACGCCGACATTCGTTTTATCAATTGCGTCATATCGTGTAATCTCTCCGTATTTTCATTCGGTTTCATAAAAAGGTCCACTTTACAGTATAGGTTATTTCCTGTAACAAGTAAAGGTTCAAACGTTATTTTTCTTTGATTTTCTAAGGAAAAAGAGGGCCAGACCGAAGACAATGACGACACAGAGAAAGAAGGTGATTCCAATATGGAGCACCGTGTCGCTGAAAAATCCCTCCGGTACGATATTGATCAGCATATCCGTGGCGGGGTCCAGAATCCATAAATCGTTGCGGAAGAAGATATGGTGGAACATGATGAAATATTTCGAGAAATCCGTGGAAATGATGGCCGCGAGGATTGCGGTGATGCCGAAGAACAGACCGGTCCCCAGACAGACCGATTTCGGGAATACCCGCTTAAAGTCGGCTTTCAGCAGGAACAGGATGATGACGCAGAGAGCCATAAGAAGCAGGCAGCCGCGGCGGATGGCGAGCGCATCTAAGAAGAGTCCGCGGACATCCTCCATATGGGCGATTTCCCGCTCATTGAAAAATTCCCGTGAAACTCCGCCCATGGTGGTGTCTACATGGAGATCAGCCCGTTTTCCGCGCAGATAGGCCATCATCTGGTCCGTCACATCGAGTAAGTCTTCCATTGTCATGTCCACCGCTTCGGTGACGTTGTATTTCGCGTATTCCTTCTCAAAATAGCCGGGTGTCCAGTAGACGACCGCCTCCACCGAAGTGATTAAGAGCGTAACCATCAGGCAGAGTGAGAAGATGATGCCTGCGGCGTAATGGATCAGTGTTTTCATAGTAAGTCCTCCTGTAAATGGTGTAGCGGTTATTTTTTCGTGGCCGTCGGCAAATTCCAGCAGTAGCGGGTGGCCAGAACCCGGATCAGGATGACGGAGCCGGCGCCGATCAGCATGGCGGCGTCATTGTTCATGTAGTCCTGAAGATACGCGTAGAGAACCGCTCCTGTGATGGAAGCGGAGGCGTAGACGTGTTTCCTCAGTATATAAGGCGTCTCGCCGGCCATGATGTCTCTTAAGAGTCCGCCGCCCACCCCGGTGATCACACCGAGAAAGATAATCAGAAAATGGTAGCGGCCATAGCCGGCCAGCACCGCGGTGTCAATGCCTACCACAGTGAAGGCGCCCAGGCCGACGGCGTCGAAGATGTTCATGACTTTCTCATACATTTCGATGGAGCGGCTGGCCAGAATCATCTGGTTGCGTCGTACAATAACAAACAGTATCATGACCGTAATGAAGGCAAGTAATACATAAACCGGGTCCTTAAAGAGATTTGGCGGCACGTTTCCGATAATGATATCCCGCAGCATTCCGCCGCCTACGGCTGTGGTGACGCCGAGGACGATGACTCCCAGAAGATCCAGCTGCTTTTTGATGGCCACCATGGCTCCGGAAGAGGCAAAGGCGATCGTCCCGACCGCTTCCACGAAAAATAGTAACGACAACTGCAGTTCCATATTCAAAAACCCCCGAATGTTCTATATTAAGCATTTTGTACGGTGAATCAACAAAAGTATACGTTTCTGTTCGAATTTTGTCAATAAATATGAAGGAACGGAAAAAAGTATTTTCTTGTTTTTAACAAGGTAAAGTGGTATAGTGTTATTGGACTAAATGTAAAAAATTGATAAATTTAAAATATTTTGCTTGCATTTTTTCGGAAAATTATTTATTATTGAAAGTGAAACAGTTCAAAAGTGAACAATTGGGAGGTGACCATATCTAACGAAGGCCCAAGGGGGCCGAAGGCATGGGATCGTGCCGGAGGACTTCCGGGAAAGCGGCGGAACTTAATCATTAATTTTAAGAAAGAGGTGTTTGCATGATTGATCAGAAAGAGTTTGTAAAAAATGTTGATGAGTGGTCCAGTATCTGTTTAAATGATGAGAGGATCGACTTGGGGTTATATGAAAAATATGACGTAAAACGAGGGCTCAGAGATAAGAACGGCAACGGTGTTGTGGCAGGTCTTACGAAGGTGTCAAAGATTTTGTCCAGCAAGACTGTGGATGGCGTAAAGATGCCGTGTGAGGGCCAGTTATTCTACCGTGGTTATAATATCTATGACCTGGTAGGGGGCGTGGTGAAGGACAGCCGTTTTGGATATGAAGAGATCGCCTATCTGCTTCTGTTTGGCGAACTGCCGAATAAGGAACAGATGGAACGCTTTTCCCAGACACTCGCCTACAGCCGTACCCTGCCTACAAACTTTGTCAGGGACGTGGTCATGAAGGCTCCAAGCAAGGATATGATGTCCTGCCTGGCAAGAAGCATCTTAACGCTTTCCTCCTACGATGATATGGCCAGCGATATCTCCGTTCCAAACGTGCTGCGTCAGAGCCTGATGTTAATCAGCGTCATGCCGATGTTAGCCGTATACAGTTACCACGCGTATAATCATTATGAGTGTGACGAGAGCATGTATATCCACCGTCCGGATGAGAATCTGTCCACGGCTGAGAATCTGCTGCGTCTGCTCCGTCCGGATAAGAATTACTCCATGGTGGAGGCCCACGTGCTGGATCTGGCGCTGATTCTCCATATGGAACACGGCGGCGGCAACAACTCCACATTCACAACCCACGTCGTCACATCCTCCGGTACGGACACGTATTCGGTAGTAGCGGCGGCACTGGCTTCCTTAAAGGGACCGAAACACGGCGGCGCCAACATCAAGGTCGTTGAGATGATGGAAGACCTGCGGAAGGAAGTTCATGACTTAAAGGACGAGGAAGAAGTAGAATTCTATTTAAGAAGACTGTTACATAAAGAAGCATTTGATAAGAAGGGCTTAATCTACGGCATGGGTCACGCCGTCTATTCCAAGTCCGATCCGCGTGCCGAGATCTTTAAGGGCTTTGTACATCAGCTGTCCGAAGAGAAGGGACGCATGGATGACTTTAACTTATATTCCATGATCGAGCGTCTGGCGCCGCAGGTAATCGCCGATGAGAGAAAGATTTACAAGGGCGTCAGCGCCAATGTGGACTTCTACAGCGGCTTTGTTTACAGCATGCTGGATATTCCGAAGGAATTGTTCACTCCGATCTTCGCAATTGCCAGAATCGTCGGCTGGAGCGCTCACCGGATTGAGGAGCTGATCAACATGGATAAGATCATCCGTCCGGCCTATACCAGCGTGATGATGGAAGAAGAGTATTCACGCCTGGACGAGAGATAGGAATTGAATAATAAGATATGATATAAAACGGCTGCAGACTGCGGAGAGGATCCCGCTGGTCTGCGGCCGTTTTTAATTGCCTGCAGGACAGGATTTCATTGAGTTTTGGGCCTGAAAGCGCTATAATAAAACTACTATTGACCCGAAGGACCAGGACCCGGACGGCGGAACGGATATGGAAAGAGAGGTACAAAGGATGACAGAGGAAACATTGTCAAAGATACAGGAAGCAGAGATGGACGTGGAGGGAGCGCTGGCCCGTTTTTGCGGAAACAGCGCACTGTATGAGAAATTTCTGGGGAAGTTCCTTCAGGATGATAATTTTAAAAAGATCGGAGAGGCGGTCGAGGCGGGGGACAGCCAGGAGATGCTGATGGCAGCCCACACGTTAAAGGGAGTTGCGGGAAATCTGGGCCTTAACGGTTTGATGGAAGCCTGCGCCGAGATGGTCAGTCAGCTGAGAAGTAACAGTATGGAAGGCGCGTTAGCTGCGTACCCGGCGGTGAAGGAGAAATACGGGAAGGTCTGCGAAGCAATTAACAGTATGGAGGGAATCGGTGGATGAAAAAGCGTGATACCCTTCTGATTGTGGATGACATGGAGGTAAACCGCGCTATCCTGAGAAGCCTGTTTGAACGCCAGTATAATCTTCTGGAAGCAGAAAACGGTGAACAGGCTCTGCTTCTTCTTCATGAGTATGAGGAACACGTGGCAGCCATGCTGCTGGACCTGGTCATGCCGGTCAAAAACGGCTATGAGGTCATGGAGGAGATGGGAAAAAGCGGTCTTGTGTCGCGCATACCTGTAATTGTTATCACTTCTGATGATACGGCGGAAAGCGAGGTCCGGGCCTTTGACCTGGGAGCGGCCGATATTATCATGAAGCCATTTGAACCCCATGTAGTAAAGAGAAGGGTACAAAATGCAGTGGATCTGTGCCGCCACAAGCTCCATCTGGAAGAACTGGTGGAGGAGCAGTCGGCCAGTTTAAGGGAGTCCAACGCCATCATGATCGACGCCCTTTCCTCTATCATAGAGTACCGGAGTGTGGAATCGGGACAGCACATACGCAGAATCCGCATGTTTACCAAGATCCTTCTGGAGGATGTGGCGAAGGCCTACCAGGAGTATAATTTAGACAGCAGAACCATAGAGATTATCGCGGATGCCTCCTCGATGCACGACATCGGCAAGATTGCGATTCCCGACTCTATCTTAAACAAGCCGGGGCCTCTGACGAGGGAGGAGTTTGAAGTGATGAAGACTCACACCACAAAGGGGTGTGAGATGCTTTCCGGTCTGGAACGCATGAACGATAAGGAGTATATCGGCTATGCTTATAATATCTGCCGCTACCACCATGAGCGCTGGAATGGAAAAGGGTATCCGGATGGCTTAAAGGGCGACAATATCCCAATCTGCGCACAGGTCGTGGCCATCGCCGACTGTTACGATGCGCTGACGACGGACCGGGTCTATAAAAAGGCGCTTCCGGCGGAGCAGGCGTTCAACATGATTCTGAATGGGGAGTGCGGCGAGTTTTCCCCGCGGCTGCTGGAGTGCTTTAAGAATGTACGTGAGGACTTTGCGGCGCTGTCCAGGGCGTATGCGGACGGCGTCGGCCCGAAGTTTAAGCCGGAGAGAAAAGAACTGAGAAAGCCTGAGACGATCGATGCGGTCAATACTATGGAGCAGGGGCAGATGAAGTATTTAACGCTGCTGCGGTATGTGGATTCCACGGTCATGGAGGTGGATTTGAACACGGGGATCTACCACGTCGTCTACATGCCTAACCGCGATTTTGAACTGCTTCGCTCGGGGAGCCGGTTTGAAGATTCAGTGAGGGCGTTTGCGCAGGGATCGGTCTATCCCGATGACAGAGGCACCGTCCTGGGACTCCTGGGAGATTACATGACGCAGTTCTTCTCGGATGGCCTCATGAAGCGGACGAGGAAATATCGGGTGCTGGACCAGACGACGGGCGCTTATTACTGGTGCTATGCCACCCTTCTTCGGGTGGATATCGGCAATCCGGGTCAGAAAAAGGTGATGCTGGTCTGGCACCGGGCATCGGATGAGCAGCAGGAGGTATTGCTGCCGAGCACGGTGAAGGAAGGCATGTACCGGGGAACCGTTATCAGCCGCCTGGCCGGCGGTGTCATGAAGTGCAGGAATGATAAATGGTACACGCTGGCGGACAACGGAAAAGGGCTGTGTGACTTAATCTGCTGCACAGAGCAGGACCTCAGTGAAAAATACCATAACCGCTATCTGGAGATCATATTCCCGGCAGACAGGGACAGGGTGAGCCAGGAGATGGTGTCGCAGCTGGAGGAGGGCCGAATCACGGAGCTGGAATACCGGCTGGTCACCGAGGAAGGAAAGCTGATCTGGGTGATGGACCGGAGCATTCTCGTGACAGAAGAGGACGGGCTGGAATATATCTATACACTTCTGGTGGATGTTACCCAGTCACATAAGGCGATGGAAGAGCTGCAGATGTCGGCGGAACGCTACAAGATCATACTGGATCAGACGAAGGACGTGATCTTCGAGTGGAAGATTGCCACGGATGAGATCTCGTATTCCAGCAATTGGGAACATGAATACGGGTATCAGCCCATTATGGACGGAATCAGCCGCCGTCTGCCCTTTGCCTCCCATATTAACCCGGATGACATTCCGGATGTGCTTAAGTTTACCAATGATATGATGACAGGAAGGCCCTTCGGCGATGTGGAATTCCGTCTTGCAAACTCCGAGGGGCGGTACTGCTGGTGCAGAGTGCGGGCCACGACTCAGTTTGATACGGCCGGGAAACCGAGGACGGTCGTCGGCATCATTGCAGATATCGACGATGAGAAGCGGGCCACGGAGAAATTAATAGACCGGGCGGAGCGCGATGTTCTGACGAAGCTGTATAATAAACGGGCGGCCAGACATAAGATCAGCCGCTTTTTAGAGCTGAGCCAGGGAAGCGGCTGTTCGGCCATGCTTATGATAGATGTAGATAATTTTAAGCTGGTGAATGACCGGTACGGCCATATGTTTGGCGACGCTGTGCTGACGGAGATGGCTTCCAGGATATCATCGCATTTCCGGGACAGCGACATCGTATCGCGTATCGGCGGTGATGAGTTTATGGTATTTATGCCCGGGATTGGAAAGCATGAGATTGCAATGGAACGGGCGGAGCGTCTGATGGCTTCATTTCAGACCATGTTTAAAAATAATCTTAAGGATGTTCCATTTTCGTGCAGCATCGGTATCGCTTACAGCCCGGAGGACGGCAGTGATTTCCAGAGCCTCTTTCAGAACAGTGACGCAGCCTTATATCAGGCGAAGCTGGAGGGAAAGAACCGCTGTATGCAGTATTGTAAGTCTGCTGTGAATACTGCCTTTGAATTCAAAGAGGAGGCGGACAGGCCGGAGGATGAGCGGGAGAGTGCGGAGCAGAGAGGGCAGGTTACCGTGGCCAAAGTGATCAGCATGACCTTTCAGGAACTGTATGATGCGGCGGATTTCGACCAGGCCATGAATTCCATTCTTGAGATGACGGGAAGACTGTTTCACGTCAGCCGTGTCTATATATTTGAAAACTGCGCCGACAACGAGGAACGCTGCACCAACACGTTTGAATGGTGCAGGGAAGGGATACGGCCGCAGAGGGATGAACTGCGGAACCTTGCCTATGGCGATATGGGCGGTGACTACAGGGATAACTTTAATGAAGAGGGCGTGTTCTACTGCCTTGATATTACAGAGCTGACACCGGAGCTGCAGTGCCTGCTGGCAGATCAGGGGATTGCTTCCGTGCTCCAGTGCTCGATTACCGCGGATGGCGTTTTTAAGGGGTTCGTAGGCTTTGATGAGTGCGGGACGGCGAGAATCTGGACGCAGGAGCAGGTGGACTGCCTCGTGTTTCTGTCGAAAATGCTGTCCACCTTCCTCCTTAAGAAAAGGGCTGAGGATCGGGTGCGGGAATCCATGCTGAATCTGGAGCGCGTTTTAAACAACCAGAACTCCTGGATCTATGTGATCGACGGAGATACGTATGAACTGCGTTATATCAATGAAAAGACGCACCGGCTTGCGCCGGAATCCAGACTGGGTATTTGCTGCTACGACGCGTTCTTTCACCGGGACAAGCCCTGTGAGCGCTGTCCAGTCAGGGAATGCGCGGGAAAGGGCAGCAGCGCGATGGAGATCTATAATCCGGTGCTGAAGGTCTGGACGCTGGCCGATTCCTCACGGATCCGGTGGGGGGACAGGGATGCGTTTCTTCTGGCCTGCCATGATATCTCACCGTATAAGGAGGGTGAGGCGGCGGAAGGGGTTACGCTTCTCAACCTGGAAGACAGATAAATAATACCGCACAGGCAGATCATGATTACAAATCAGGTCTGCCTGTGCGGTATTTTTTAATACGTTTATTTTGTCCGCTGAATCAGGCGCTGGTCTTATTTCTCTTAATAACCTTCAGCCTTGTAAACTCCTCGCGGTCCTTTTCTTCCAGTGCGTTCGTAATATTTCTGGTGAGCGCCTCGTAGCGTGGGATCGTGATGTTCTTAAGCGCGTTGGCGCGCTTCTGTGTCCGCTTGATGCTGTTTGCCAGGCGGTATGCGGAGTTTTCCACCATGGACAGCTTTACCGTAAGCTCCTTCACCTTTTCAAAGTGGTATCTGGCCTCATCTAAGGATTCCTTTGTGCTGTAGTAGGCATACGTCAGATTTAACGGCTTTTCCTCGTGCTGGACGAGGGGAATCTCCGTACCCATGATGCTGCGGGTCTTGATACGCACCGTATCGTCCACAGGGACGGCCGCGGCGATGTCCTGCACATAATTGATACCCAGCTCGATATTGGCCTTCTGAAGGGCCTTGTAGGCCGCTGTGAAGGTGGTGTCGATCTCAGACTGGATTCCCTTGGCCTCCTCGATCAGACCCATCAGTTCCTTGATTAAGATATTCCGCTTTTTATCCATCAGCTCATATCCCTGGCGGGCCAGCGTGAGGGAACTCTTGGCGAGAATTAAATTACCCTTTGTGGGAAATGTATTCGGGTCCATACGCGTCCCTCCTATTCTTCGGAAGCTTCTGCGGTTGTCGGCTTATAGTACTGATCCAGTACCTTGGTGTCGACACGGTCGAGTTCTGCTCTCGGGAGAAGTCCTAAGAGCTCCCAGCCGATGGTCAGCGTCTCTATGATATTACGGTTGGCATGGTTTCCCTGGCCGACGAAGCGGCGTTCGAATTCCTTGCCGAATACCAGATATTTCTTATCGATCGGAGATAACTCGTCTTCACCGATAACAGATGCCAGCGCTCTTGCATCGCCTACCTTGGCGTAACAGGAGAACAGCTGGTTTGCCACACCCTGATGGTCCGCTCTCGTAAAGCCTTCGCCGATGCCATCCTTCATCAGACGGCTCAGGGACGGCAGTACGTTGATCGGCGGATAGATGGACTGGCCGTATAAGTTGCGGTCCAGAACGATCTGCCCTTCTGTGATATATCCCGTAAGGTCGGGGATCGGGTGGGTGATATCGTCGTTTGGCATGGTGAGAATCGGTATCTGGGTCACGGAGCCGTGGCGTCCCTTTACGATGCCCGCGCGCTCATAGATGGCGGCCAGCTCGCTGTAGAGGTAGCCTGGATAGCCTTTTCGGGAGGGAATCTCGCCCTTAGACGAGGATACCTCACGAAGCGCCTCCGCGTAGGCCGTCATATCCGTTAAGATAACCAGGATATGCATGCCCTTTTCAAATGCCAGATACTCAGCCAGCGTCAGCGCCACCTTCGGGGTGATCAGACGCTCAACGACCGGATCATTGGCCAGATTGATAAACATGGCGACGTGGTCGGAAACACCGCTTTCCTCGAAGGTTCGGCGGAAGAAGTCTGCCACATCGTACTTTACACCCATGGCGGCGAATACGACTGCGAACTTCTCGCTGGACTGCGCGTCGTCCCCTAAGGATGCCTGTTTTACGATCTGAGCCGCCAGGTCGTCATGGGGGAGTCCGTTGCCGGAGAAGATCGGCAGCTTCTGGCCGCGGATCAGTGTCATAAGGCCGTCGATGGCCGAGATACCGGTACGGATATAGTCACGGGGATATTCTCTCGTAACCGGGTTTAATGGTTTGCCGTTGACATCCAGGCGGATATCGGAGCTGATGTCGCCGAGTCCGTCGATGGGGTCTCCGACACCGTTGAAGGTACGTCCCAGCATATCCTCGGACACAGCCAGCTCCATGGGACGGCCGGTCAGCCTGGTATGAACGTTTCTTAAGGCCAGTCCTTCCGTTCCCTCGAAGACCTGGATGATTGCCTTGTCTTCGTAGACCTCGATGATACGGCCGATCTTCTTATCGCGTCCCTCTACTGTCATTTCCACAATCTCATCGAAAGCCGCATCCTGGACGCCCTCTAAAACGACCATGGGGCCGTTAATAGCACTTAAGCCTAAATATTCAATTGCCATCTTATGCCGCCTCCTTATGCGTTGCGCTCGATGACGGATTCATAGAAGGCATCAATCTGCTTCCTGTAGTCATCAAACATGTCGAGTCTGTCGTTAGGTACATCGTATTTGATGGAGATGATCTTATCGAAAATCGGATCTTCCTTGAGCACGGACATCGGCATGCCCATGGAGACGAGGGAACGGGATTTCTTATAGAGATAGAGGATTAAATCCATCATTTTAAACTGCTTTTCCATTGGTACGCACGTATCGTCCTTGTGGAACGCATTCTGCTGAAGGAATCCGATTCGGATGACCTTTGAGATCTCCAGAATCAGCTTCTGGTCGTCGGGAAGCATGTCTCCGCCGATCAGCTTGACGATCTCCATCAGGCTGCTCTCCTGTGTCAGTAAAAAGACGATGCGGTTTCTGTAGTCCACAAATTTTTTGTCTACATTTTCCACGTACCATGGGGCTAAGTCGGTTAAATACTCGGAGTAGCTGCTCAGCCAGTGGATCGCCGGGAAATGGCGTTCATTAGCCAGGTTCCTGTCCAGACCCCAGAAGCAGCGGACGAAACGCTTGGTGTTCTGGGTAACCGGCTCGGAGAAGTCGCCGCCCTGCGGGGATACGGCGCCGATGATGGTGACGGAGCCTTCCGTTCCATTCATGTTCTGCATCATGCCGGCGCGCTCATAGAACGCGGATAAGCGGGATGCAAGGTAAGCCGGGAAACCTTCCTCGGCGGGCATTTCCTCCAGACGACCGGACAGCTCTCTTAAGGCCTCCGCCCATCTCGATGTGGAGTCAGCCATGATGGCGACGTTATAGCCCATATCGCGGTAATATTCCGCCAGCGTTAAGCCGGAGTAAAGGCTGGCCTCACGGGCGGCAACCGGCATGTTGGAGGTGTTGGCGATCAGCGTGGTACGGTCCATTAACGGATTGCCGGAACGCGGGTCGATCAGTTCGGAGAACTCCTCCAGAACCTGGGTCATCTCGTTGCCCCGCTCGCCGCATCCGATGTAGATGATGATATCGGCGTCGGACCACTTGGCGATCTGATGCTGAGTCATGGTCTTTCCGGTACCGAATCCGCCGGGGATACAGGCGGTGCCGCCCTTTGCCAGCGGGAATAAGGTATCGATGATACGCTGGCCGGTGATCAGCGGCCGGGAGGCCGGATATCTCTTTAACGTAGGCCTCGGAACACGGATTGGCCATTTCTGAGTCATGGTAAGCTTCTTCTCGGATCCATCCGGAAGCTGAAGCGTTAGAAGTTCATCGTGAATCGTGTAGGAACCATCCGATACCACATCGAGGACGTAGCCCTCCATGTCCGGCGGAATCATGACCTTGTGCACGATGGCCGGGGTCTCTGGAACCTCCGCGATGATGGAACCCGGGAATAGACGGTCGCCCTTCTTTACGGTGATATGGGTTTCCCACTTCTTACCGCCATCCAGGGAATCCACATGGACGCCGCGGTCGATATAGGCGCCGCCGGTCTTAGCGATCTCGGTTAAGGGACGCTCGATACCGTCGAAAATATTGTTCAGGATGCCGGGCGCCAGTGTTACGGAAACCGGTGATCCGGAGGAGGTAACTGTCTCACCCGGCTTTAATCCGCTGGTTTCCTCGTATACCTGGACGATGGTACGTCCGGAGGTGAGGCCGATGACCTCGCCGACTAAGTTGTCCTTGCCGACGTAAACCATTTCATTCATTTTGAATCCGGGGTCGCCCTTCAAATAGATGACAGGGCCGTTGATACCGGAAATAGTGCCAGTATTAATCATTGGTGATACCTCCCTCCAGATCCTTTAAGTTAAAACGGAAGTCCCGTTTTGCCTCCTCCAGCTTTGTCTGAAAGGAGTCGTCAATCAGGATATGCCGGGATGGGATGACGGCCCTTGTGCCGCCTCCGAAGGAGTATTCGCTCACGCGGACGTCGGCGCTGTTGTGGAGCGCCAGCCGGTTAAGCCTGGTCTCGTCCGCCGGATCGATGTAAATGGTAAAGAATTCATTTCCGGCGAATTCTCTGGCGTGGCGGATCTGCTTCTCCAAAAGCTGTGTATATTCGGGAGTTTCCATGTACTGTTCCAGCACATCTTTAAGCTCCACAAAGATCTTGTCTTTCAGTTCTTCCTGTTTATGTCCGAGCTCCCGTTTGATGCCAATCTGCTCCAGGGAAAGCTTCTTGTTCGTCTCGTGTTCGATCCGTTCGCTTTCCAGTTCCACCTGCTGTTCGGCTCTCCGCCTCGCATCTGCCTGATGCTCCGCAAAGGTCTGTTCCAGGGCGGCGGTATATTCATCGAGCATCTTTGCACTGCGGCTTCTCGCATCTTCCATGCAGAAATCCAGGAAATGCTGTAATTTTTCCTCAGTTGTCAAGATGACCACCTCTTTCCTATAGTTTTAATCCGATGGCTTCGTTTACATAATCCGTGATAAAGTTCGGCTTGCGGCCGGTACCATGGCGGTCGGGGATTTCTATGATGAGCGGCAGTTTCCGGTTCAGCTTTACATCGTCGATGATGTCCGGAAATTCCCGTCCGAATTTTTCTGTCAGTAGAACAATTCCGATCTCCTTGTCGGCCAGGACCTTATCCAGCTCCTGTTTTAACTCAGCCTTTTCATGGACGACAGCGCCTTCCACCCCGGCCAGCCTCATGCCAGTCCAGGTATCGATGTTGTCGCTGATTAAATACATTTTCATAGATTATAACTTACCTAAGATCATGAAAGAAATGATCAGACCATACAGACAAACACCTTCGGCAAGACCTACGAAGATCAGTGATTTACCAAGGATGGAACCATCTTCGCTGATGGCGCCAAGAGCTGCGGAAGCAGCTGCGGATACGGCGATACCACCGCCGATGCAGGCCAGACCTGTGGAAAGTGCGGCAGCTAAATATCCCATGCCTGCCACGCCGGAAGCTGCTGCAGCCGGTTCCGCTGCGGCTGCACTGCCGGAGAACATGAAGACTGCGGATACCATCAGGGTGCCGAAGAATAAGAACGCATTAACGCCCAGTGCCTTTTTGTAACGGCCTTTGGACTTTTCACCCATGGCAAATGCGCCGAAAGGAACTGCGATGCTTAAGATTAAAGCTGCTGCTAAGGTTATTTTTACTAAAGTTGACATAATAAGATACCTCCTGATCGATTTAATTTAATTTGTCTTTCCGTATGGTTTAAATGCACGGCCTGTTCCGCGGTAGAAACGGCTGAACAGCTCGTAATATTCAAGACGGAGCACCTGAATGCCCACGATTAAGCCCTCCATGCCGCACACGAATAAATTGCCGAGAACGACAATTGCCCAGTTGGGATTACCGGCTTCTGCGCCGGACAGCATGAGAACAACCTCCATCATGGCCGCATGGCTCACTGCGAAAGCGCCCACTCGGACGAAGGAAAGCGTGTTGGAGAAGTAGCTGAGCAGTACTTCAAACAGTTCGAAAAATCCCTGAACCACAAACATGCCCTTGCCGGCCGGCATGATCTGCGCCTTCTTTTCCAGCACATGGGTAAGCGGCTCCTTGAAGAACATGACGAGAAGCGGAATTCCGAACATGATGACTAACAGAACAGTCGCCGGTACCGGATTGCCCGTCATATATAAAACGATTGTGAGGACCAGGCTCGCGTAGAAGACGAGGCCGGCCACACCGTTGGTGTCAAACCATGTTTTTTCCGGATCGTGATCCCGGAGGCTGTTGATGATGTTAAGCACCATAGTCAGCAGGATGATACCCATGCCGATGGAGACAGCCACGATAAATACCGTGTTCAGCTTGCCGATAAACGGCAGATTTGTCATGTGTTCCATGGGACGCAGCCATACGGCGTCGATAATCGTTTCGAAGCCGAATACGCTTCCGAACATAAAACCGAAGATGGTGGAGAAGAATCCGCAGCAGGAGATGATGGCCGCCAGATTCGCCTTCTTGAACCGGTAAAGCAAAAAGCCGCCGAGCAGGAGGCAGAGTCCCTGTCCCACGTCTCCGAACATGAAGCCGAAGAGGAAGGAGTAGGTGATGCCGATCAGCATGGTCGGATCGATCTCATTATAGGCCGGAAGGCCGTACATCTGGATAAACATTTCAAACGGCTTAAACAGCTTCGGGTTATGAAGCTTTGTCGGCGGTCTGCTTATGATGTTGTTATGGTCATCCTCCACGATGCAGAAGGTCTTTTCGTCGTTCGATATCTCCTTCTGGAACGCCTTGGCGTCCTTTTCACTCATCCAGCCGCACAGAATATAGAAGGTATTGATGTTCTGCTTCGTGCAGGCCGCCAGCTTCCTGACATTAAAGTTTGTGGAGAAGGTGGAAAGCTTCTCATAGGAGGCCAGAAGCTTATCGCGCTGGCTGCCCAGCACCTCGGCCATCTGACTGTGTACCGCGTCGATATCCGCCTGAAGCGCGGAGATCTTGTCCTCCAGGGTGTGAATGGCGTCTAACGGTGTGCCTTCATACTCATCCGGAAGGAAGAACCGCTCGAAATGCATGGAGGAGTAGATCGCATCGATCTGATTGGAAATGGTCTCAGGCACGAAATAAACGACCCAGACGTATTCCTCGTCCTCACGGCACTTATAGAGCACGGTGTCGATAGAGTCGTAAACGTAGCTTTCAAATTTCTTATAATACTCATGGGAAATGCGTCCGAACCTGAATTTAATGTATTTGAAATGCAGGATAGAACTCAAATCATAGTTAAGCCCCGTAAAGGGAACTACCTTGTCTAAGGATTCCTGGAAGGAATCGCGTTCACCGGTGAGCACGGTCTCCTTTTCCGTAAGCTCCGTCATCGTCGTGTCCAGTTTCTTAATGGTGTCGATGGCCTCTTCAATGGAAACTACGGCGGATGTGGTCTTCGGCGCTGTGGCCGGAAGCAGTTCCACCAGCTCGGCGGCACGCTGGTATGTGTCCCTGTACGGGTTAATCTCAATATATGGTCTTAAGTCTTTTACCGTCTTTAATTCTGACAGCGCATTTTCCAAATGAATCTCGTATTTGGACAAATACGTGTCAATGACCCGGTCGATGTCTTCTTTGGGCCCGGTGATACTTAAGAACTTCATCTTTTCTATCACGGATAATAACCCCCTTTACTGGTTCTTTACCACATAGGAGAGAATTTCATCCGGGCTGACGCCGTAACGGATACTCTCTATGACGGTAATAATCTTCTGAATTTCCTCCTCCTTGAAATAGAGGTATGAATTCAATGTGGCGATGGAATATGGATTCTTGCGGCTGGTGGCGCTGTAGATCTTGCCCAGAACTTCCTCGGCCAGCATCTCCAGCTCGGTATTATCCGAGGAGTCCATGTCTTCCAGTCTGCCATAGTACGTCGTCTGCAATGCATGGAAAAATTCATCCAGCGTCCCGGCTTCCACAAGCTTTGTGATCTGCTCCTTCTTTAAATGGAACTCGATGGGAATGAGCAGTGCGTAGATGTCTGCCGGCTGCAGGTTATAATATTTTTTTGAACGGTATATCCACTGAATATTTAAAAGGTCCAGCTTGCTGCCGAAGCAGTCGGTAAGGAGCTTCTGTTCTTTTCGGGAAAGATACTTTCCCTTGACCTTCCAGATGGTTTTGAAATACAAAAGATCCAGATGGATCTCGTAATCAAACAGGGAAGGATGTTCCACATCATCCAAATGGGTCAGCAAATCGTAATAGATCGACCCGTCTAAATTAGAGATAAATTCCTGTACGCTTCCCGACGAGGAAAGCCTTATTAAATCAAGCTTTGAATGCTTCTCGAAAAAGTCCTGGAACACCGATAAGTCTATTTCAGGCTTCTGGTGGCCCAGCGCGTTGCGGAAGCATTTCTTCAGGATATCGATCTCGTAGTGCATGAAATACAAATCCAGGAATTTGCGCTGCGAAAGGTTTGCGAAACGATAGAGCTTTGCAAAATCCTGGTATTGAGACAGAATCAGACGCTGTTCGATGGCGCCGCGGTGCAGCTCGACTCCCTCCAGATTGGAAAAAATCATGCCGTAAGCGGGCAGCCGCCGTAAATATTCCACTGCGTCGGATACTGATTCAAGCGTGGACATCTCGCCGAACTGGCGGTCGGTGATCAGATGGCTCTCCATGGCCCGGACCTTGGTAGTGATGCCGCTGTAGGATAGCAGGCCTCCCATATGATCACTCCTTTGTCATTTTTTTAAATAGTTCCTCAACATATGACCTGTGATGTTCCTGATAACGTTGTTCCATTGCGCGAAGGACGTTCTGGGAATCGTTCCGCTGTTTTTCGAGACGTTCGTTCATCTCGATCTCCATTCTGGCCCGTAGTTCTTCAATCCGTTTATTCGTCTCGGCTTCCAGCTGAGCGTCAAAAGCTGCAGTCCGTTCTTCCATCTCTTTGGCAAATGCTTTCTTGCGTTCATTGGCATCCTCCATGATGGCGGTAGCGGCAGATTCGATCTCGGATATCTTTTCAATAACAGTATCCATATATTGCCCTCCTCTAATTATTATAAAACCCGTAAATGCACAAGTTTCAACTTATAATCATACTACAAATTTAAAAATTTTCCATAGTAAATTTAGAAATAGGACATTAAAAATTATGGAAATTCAATATTTTTTAACTTTCTTGATTAAAAATTATCAATTTCTTGCTTTTATGGAAAAAAATGGTGCACAAAAACAGCGGCGAAAGTACTTTCTTAAAATATAAAAGACCGCGGTGCGGACAGTGCCGTCATATGACGTCTGTCTGCATCGCGGTTCTAAACATTCGTTTTTCGCGGAGTGATTGATCGTACCGTGAATCTGTGATTGAAGTATTACTGGGCTGCAGTTGTCGCTTCTGTCTCGGCATTCGACTGCTGAGGTGCTTCCTCTGCGGCCAGATACTTACTGGATACATAGGCCTGCTTGCCCTCGAACATAATGACCGCCCAATCCTGATCATGGGCCTGGACGTATTCGACCACTGTCCCGGGAACCAGTGTTCCCAATACGGCGCCAGTCTGTGAAGGCTCCGCTCTGACGTTCAGTCTGGGGCTGGCCGTGGTCTTATAAATCTTCGGGGCTTCCGTCGATGGCTCCGGTTCTGTCGCCGGTTCCGGCGCTACTGTCGCTTCGGTGGTAACTTCCGGAGAAGAGGACGGAGCGCTTGTCTCTTTCTTATCATTCTTGCCGCCGAAAAGCTTGAAGAGGCCCATGGCCGCCAGCACGATAACGAGAATAATCAGAAAGATCACTGCCGGTCTCAGCAGATCGTAGGGATCAAATCCTTTTTTCTTTGAGCGCCGCCTGCTCCGGTTTGCCGAAGACGGTCTCTGGCTGCTTCGCTGACCGCTTCTCTGGGGAGACGAACTCCTCTGGCCGGTGCTTCTCTGAGCCGGCTGTGCGGATCTGGCCGCAGGGCGCTGCTGTGGCTTGGCGGGGGTGGTACTGCGGCGTCTGCCGCTATAGATATCTGCAAAGGCAGCAGCTTCCTGGGAAAGAAGCTGATACGCTTCATTCGCATCATAAGGGCTGTCATTCCCATCATGAACAGCTTTGTTGCCGAGTACCCGAATTCTGTGATAGTGGTCTTTTGTGGCCTGGGATATCCAGTGGCCTTCAAACAGCTGGTCGATGCTGTCCGCCAGATCCCCATCTACAATCAAAGCCTTTTCTCCAAGGCAGTTTACCATAAATTCCAGTGCCTGGCGGGATTTGATCATGGCCAGATTATACTGCTTCTGGCCGATGAGACGTTCCGCCTCCCGGACACTTTGCTGGACCCTTGTCCAGTTGTTGTTGTCTGTAGTTCCCATATGCTTCCTCCTTTGCAAAAAACGATCGTATACCAATATACAGATATTATACTAGATTATCTGTAATTGTGCACCTATTATTTTGAAGTTTTTTATTTGTAAGAGAAAAGTAAAAAATAACCAAAAACCAGAATAAATCCCCTCCAAAAGAGCCCGCACTTGCGTTCGAATCGTATTTTATGGTACAATCAGAACGAAAAAATTAAACAGATACTGGAGGATATGAATATGAGATTACGCCATATTCCAGGCTCGGAGGAAGAGATCGCAAACAGCCCTTACGTGGTTTCAAACCCAGAAGAGAAGAAGGGGCGCTGGAGCGAGGTCTTTGGTAATGATAATCCAATTGAAATAGAAGTAGGCATGGGAAAGGGACGATTTATCATGGAACTGGCGTCCAAAAATCCCGGGATCAATTATGTGGGCATTGAGCGGTACTGCAGCGTCCTGCTGAGAGGAATTCAGAAACGCCAGGAGATGGAACTTTCCAATATCTACTTTATGTGTGTGGATGCGAGAGAGCTTTCTGATATTTTCGCTCCGGGCGAGGTAAAGAAGATTTATCTTAATTTTTCCGATCCATGGCCCAAGGACCGCCACGCGAAGAGGCGTCTGACATCGGAACCGTTTATGGAAGTGTATGATAAGATTCTGGCCCCGGATGGTGTCGTGGAGTTTAAGACGGACAACCGCGGACTGTTTGACTATTCCCTGGAAGCCGTGCCTGCGGCTGGATGGGAGATCAGAGAGTATACGTATGACTTACACCATTCCGACATGGCAGAGGGAAATATCATGACGGAATATGAGGAAAAGTTTTCTTCCATGGGGAACGCCATATTCAAGCTGGTTGCGGAACGGAAAAGGAAGTAACCGGGAAAAAGGGACTGGCACGCCGGAGACCGCCTGTCATATAATGGAGTTAACAGGATATGACAGGAGCGGTCCATATGGGAATGAAAGACAAGGTAACCGTAAAACTTCTCCAGGCGACAAGCGATAAGACGGAGCTCAACAAGAAGGCACTGCAATGGAAGAAATCCTTCGTGGAAGTGAACAAAACTCTCGGTACTTCCTCCCCTAAAAAGAAGAAAAATAAATAATTATGAAAGAGTTGTAAATATTTTGTAAAAAAGGGGTTGACTTTTGTCAAACGCAGTTATATAATAACACACGTGTCACCGAGACAGGCACACAAAACTGAAGAGAAGCGCCTTTAGCTCAGTTGGTAGAGCAGTAGACTCTTAATCTATTTGTCCAGGGTTCGAGTCCCTGAAGGCGCACGAAAAAGTTCCGATTTTGCAGACTGAGAGTTGCGGGGTTGGGGCTTTTATTTCGTATTGTCACAATCTGTTTGTTCTCGAAAGAGTGATTTAAGCTGATGAAACATTCCCATTCATAAATAATCCCCCCAAAATATGTTACAATTTAACTAAGGAAACTCTGTTTTTAATAAAATAAAAGCGGAGGGAAAGTGTAATAACAGAGTGAGGACAAGTTATGGAGTATGATTTTAAATCGTTGTTTGACTATGATTTTGAGTTGCTGTGCTGTGATTTGTTAAGTGCGTTATTAAAAAAAAGGATAGAAAACTTTCGCAGAGGAAAGGACTTAGGTATCGATCTGCGATATGCCGGAACGTCTCAAGGGCGAATTGTTGTTCAGTGTAAGCATTTTGCTAATACGCCTTTTTCTGGTCTTTATCGCGCTGTGGTTAAAGAATATCCCAAAATTAAGAAGCTTAATCCTGAGCGCTATCTGCTAATAACATCCTATCCTTTAACACCCGGAGAAAAAGAAAGACTATTTGATGTCTTAAAACCATACTGTAAGTCAATCGATGATATATTGGGTGGAAATGAAGTGAATACTCTTCTTCGTGAGCATCCTGAAGTAGAGCGTGTTCATTATAAATTATGGCTTACCAGTACTGCAGTTTTAGAGAAAATTCTTCATAGTGAGGTTTATCAGCAGAGCGAGATTCTTCAGGAAGAAATTAAAGATAAACTTAAATTGTATGTTCAAAGCCAGACTGCCTATGGAAAGGCTAGAAAAGTACTTGATAATTATAATTGCTGTATTATATCGGGAATTCCAGGAATTGGAAAAACCACGCTGGCTGAGATACTGTTGATATACTATCTTGATCAGGATTATCAAATTGTTAAAATTCAATCGGATATAAAGGAGGCGCTTAAGGCGTATACTCCCGGTGTCAAACAGGTTTTTTTATATGACGATTTTTTGGGAGATACGGCTTTGGAGATAAAGGCTAATAAAAATGAAGGGAAAGAACTGATCTCTTTTATGAAACATATTTCCAGGCAGAAGGGAAAAAAGTTTATCCTGACTACCAGAGAGTATATTCTTAATCAGGCATGCCAAAGTGATGAAGAGCTTGCAAGGCAGGACTTTAAGTATGATAAATGTGTGATTTCTTTGGAGGATTATACGAAAGCTGACCGGGCCCGGATTTTGTATAATCATCTATGTTTTTATAACATTTCTAACGCATGTATTGAGGATCTGTTAGTAAACAAACGGATTATGAATATTATTAATCATCCCAATTATAGTCCGCGGTTGATTGAAAGTGTTATGAATCTTTACCATAGTGGTGGCGGTGGTAAATTTTACGAGTTCTTTATGAATACCTTATCTCATCCGGATAAGCTGTGGGAAAAGTCGTTCTGCCGTCAGATCAGTCCCGCCGCAAGAGACTTATTGCTTCTGGTGTGTTCATTCAGTAGTCCGGTCTCTGTTGCCAGGCTAAAAGAGTGTTATGAACCTTACCATCGTCATAAGACTATTTTGGAAAACCGATCTTTGTCAAGTATCGACTTTAAGGATGCCTTGAGGGAGACAGAAGGAACTTTTATTATAATCGACAGGTCGCATATTTCCTATCATAATCCTTCCGTACGCGACTTTATTCAGGGGTATTTACTGGAAAATGATGTGGAGTATCGGATGCTTTGCGAGGGGGCGCAAGATTTTGATTTAAGCATTCAGCTAGCCGGATTTAATGAAGATTTATGTATTGCTCAACGGAATTCTCTGATTGATGCAGTTAAAAGGACATATAACAGTGGAGTCCAGTATGAGTGCGGCGGATTTCAAGTGATGGGAAACAGGGCAGTTCAATTAGCACGTATTAATAAAAATCTCAAGTTTCCGGAATTTCATAAGATGGTAAAAGAATTCATTGATAAGATACCAGACCTGTTAGAAGAAGAGCAAAAAAATATGACAAACGAAAACTGCTGCTTTAAAGTAGCGCCACATGAATTACGGGAGATACTGGAAGGATTAAAAGCTGCCGGTTACGGAGAGAGTCTGGTACGAATGAAGTATGATAAAGTGTTTGAATATTTACAGGCATGGTTTTTCTGGTCTATCATTTATTCTATAGAGGATTTTATGTTGTTTCGTGACTTATCGTCTGAATGCCCTCTCGAAATTGACGCGTTAAATTTTCCTGATGTTTATCTGGCTTTGGAGGATTTCAGAGACAATATTGCAGAAGAACATATACAGAATATTGATTATGAAAGTGACTGTGATGAATACCTGGAAAGTATAGAAGCATTACAGAGTTTATTTAAGATAGACCTTTCGGGAGCAAGGATGGCAGCCGAGGAACGTTTTTTTGAGCTCCATGATTTTGAAGACGAAGAAGATGATTATGAGTTTAGGGAGGAGAAAAATAACCAGCTGTTTAATGATGGGGTTATTTTAGATATGTTTCAAAGCCTTCTGGAGAGAGGAGAAAGCTACGTATAAGTTAAACCTGGGCCGGTTTAGCTGCTTTCCCTCTCCACCAGCGATGCAGAGAACACCAGATGCTGCACGCTCGGTTTATTATCGGAAGGCGCTTCAATCTCATCGATGACCATATGTGTCGCTTTTTCGCCCATCTCGTGGGCGGGAATCTCCAGCGATGTCATGGTCGTCTCTAAGAGTCCGCCAATGGAGTGACCGGTTAGGCTTACCAGCCGGATCTGCTCCGGAACGCGGATTTTTCTGTCTTTTAGTGCGCGGATCGCCGCCATCCCCTGAATATCCACGGCCGCCATAATGGCGTCCAGATCCGGATTCTGATTCAGAAGATCTTCTGTACACTGATACCCGTATTCAAAATTGTTGCCCGGCATCGGAGAAGTGGCGCAGGTTTCTGTCAGCCCCAGCTCTTCCATGGCCCGGTGATAGCCGTTATAGCGCTCCCGGTAGGGCGCAAGGCTTGTGGTGCCGTTGATCAGGCCGATTTCCCGGCAGCCCTTGGAATAGAGGTATCTGACGGTGTCGTAGCCGCAGGCGTCGTAATCGGCGATGACGCTGCTGATGCTGCCTTCCTGCTTCCGGACGATCTGGGTCACCGCAATGCCTCCGGCGTGAATATCCCGCAGGAGGTGGCCGTTACGCCCTGTACCGGCTATGATAATGCCATCCACGAAACCATTGCGCAGGCGGTTTAAACACTCTTTCTCGATGACCGGGTCATCCTCCGTGTGACAGATGAGCGTCGCATATCCCAGCTTTCGGGATTCCGATTCGATACTCTGGGTAATATCGGCGAACAGCGTCAGATGAAGGCGGGGAACGACGACACCGATGGTATGGCGTTTACCCTGACGCAGTCCCTGGGCGAGAACGTTGGGCTGATAGCTTAATTCCTTCACGGCCGCGAAGATTCGGGCCTTTGTGTCCGGATGGACATAGGAAGTATTGTTCAGCGCCCGGGAAACCGTGCTTACATCGACACATGCCAGTCTTGCAACATCTTTTAAAGTAGCCATAAGATCAATCCTTTTCCATTTATTTTGCAGAACATCATATACAATCGTTTGCCTATAATACCAATATAGTACAGATTAAAGCGGAATACAAGCGAAATACAGGAGAAATACAAAAGAATTACGGAGGAAGATCTAAGCCTCATTCTCTTAAGCGTAACGTAGTCTGTTTTATAAAAAAGACGGTAATTGTGCACAAAAACTGTAGGAATAAACAAAATATACTATGCTTTATGCAATTATTTGTAGGCCGTATGCAATAAATTGCAGGTCGGACCATATCTATTGACCACCGCATTGCGGTATGGTATAAAGGAGCTACAGACATACAAACGATTGCACAAACGAAGTCAAAACACCAGCGCGCGATGGTGAAGTAGATTTCGGGGCAGACCGCTGTGTCAGATGATAATCAAATCGAATAAACAAATTGGATAAAACAGATTGAATAAAGCAAATTGAATAAAACAGATCAGGCTTATAGAATGAAAAGGAGAATAGAGTCATGGCAAAAGTAAAAAATTTTAAAACAGTATTCCCGGCAGTATCCGTACCTTTAAATGATGACTATACAATTAATGAACCGGAGTTTCGTGCCTACCTTCGTTGGATGAAGACTTTCTATAATAAAGGAATCCAGGGACTGGTGTGCAACGGCCATACAGGCGAGATCACAGGCCTTTCCCGTGCGGAACGGAAGCGTGTGGTTGAAATCTGCAGTGAGGAATGCGGCGATATTATGACGATTATCTCCGGAATCAACTGCGAGAATACCATAGAATCCATTGAGATGGCAAAGGAAGCAAAGGAAGCCGGAGCGGACGGAATCCTGCTGATGCCCCCTCACATGTGGCTGCGCTTTGGCATGCATGCGGATGCACCATTTGAGTATGTGAAGGACGTGGCAGAGGGCGCGGATATCGACATCATTATTCATCTCTATCCGGCCACCAGCAAGGCATTCTATCCAGTCGGGACACTGATTAAGATGTGTAAGGAAATCGACCACGTAAAATGCATCAAGATGGGAACCCGTGTTACCTCCATCTATGAGCACGACGTTCGCCTTCTTCGTCAGGAGTGCCCGGATATCTCTCTGATTACATGCCATGACGAGACACTCTGTGTCAGCTGGTTCCCGGGAATGGACGGCGCCTTAATCGGTTTTGCAGGCTGTGTACCGGAGATCATCTGCCCGGCCCGCGAGGTATTTGCCAATCCGGAAAAGCACACATTAAAAGAGGCCCAGGACTGGTCCGACCGGATCTTTCACATTTCACAGGCCATTTACGGCGGCGGCCAGCCATCCGGCGAGGCCCATGCACGGCTGAAAGAGGCACTCGTACAGCGCGGCATATTCTCCAGCGGCTTAATGCGCAAGCCTGTGCTCCCGCTGAACCAGGAAGAGAAGGACTGGATCGCGCTGGGACTTAAGAACAGCGGCATGGAAAAAGTGGACATGAGCCAGTTTCAGTAATCAGTAATGAAATCCAGTAATGTAATTCAGTAATGTAATCCAGTAATAAAATCCAGTAATAGAATCCAGTTGTAAAATCAGAGAATTGAAAGGATTATAAAAAGGCGGCACCGGAGGCAGCCGGCGCCGCCTTTTATCAGGAGAGGTGAGAATATGGGGGAAGAATTTGACCAGACAAAAGTCAAAAAAGCATCAATTCTGGAACTGTTAAAACGTATTGGTCCGGGTATCATTCTGGCGGGGGTCGTAATCGGACCCGGAAACATAACGACATCTGCAATGCTGGGCTCCAACTATGGGTATTCCATGATATGGCTGGTGATTCCCATCGCATTTATGGGAATCACATTTATGCTCACGACATATCGGCTCTCTATGCTTACGGGAATGCCGGTGATCCATGCAATACGGCATTACTATGGAAAAGGGGCGGCAGTGATTGTTGGCATGGCCACATTTTTCTCGTGCCTGTTCTTTACCATGGGGAATATCACAGGTTCGGGAGCCGGTATGAACCTCATCTTCGGAATGAACTGGAAGCTGGGCTCTCTTATTATGATAGCCATTATTCTGGTGTGTTATTTCACCAAAGGGGTTTATTCCAAAGTGGAAAAGCTGATCACGCTGTGTATTCTGGGAATGATCGTCTGCTTTTATGCCACGCTGACGGCCACGGGCGGACCGGCATGGGGAGAGCTTGGCAGGGGGCTTACCCACTGGAAGATCGCGGATGGCTGCCTCACTACGGCGCTGGCCTACATAAGCACCAATGCGGCCATCACAGCGGGCATTTACGGAACGTATCTGGGCGTTGAAAAGAAGTGGAAAAAAGAAGATTTGTTCAACGGAATCATGCTTGCTGACGCCATCGCCCATGTGGCCGCCGTCATCCTGATATCAGGGGCGATAGTTTTAGTCGGCGCGATTGTACTGCATCCGACAGGAACGGCAATCAAGGCTCCGGCCCAGCTTGGCGATCTGCTCATTCCATTTTTAGGCAAAGCCGCGCCGGTCGTCATGGGGATTGCGCTGCTGGCAGCAGGATTTTCCTCACTGCTTGGTAATACGCAGCGCGGCATGGTGCTGCTTGCCGCCGGGATCGATAAGCCGGTGGGGCTGGAGACGAAGTTTATCCGCTGGGGCTGCCTCCTTTGCATCGCTTTTGCGGCAGTCATCTGTTACAGCTACGGCGGTTCCCCCACTCAGCTGATTTTCATTGCCAATATCGCAACTGCGGTCGCTACGCCGTTTGGCGGATTCTTTGTCTGCCGGCTGATTTTCCGCAAAGACGTTAATGCCGGATTAAAGACTCCGCGGGTACTTCAGATCTGCATGGTGATCAGCTACGCCTTCGCTCTGATCATGACGGGCTCCGCTCTCTGGAAGATGTTCTTTCTGTAATCGTGAGAGGCAGTCTGTGGGATGACGGAAATCTATAATAGAAAACCAGGGCAGAGAAAACAATTCTTGTTTCAGGAAAATTGTTTTCTCTGCCCTGGTTTTTTGTCAGCTGCCCAGAAGCATTAACATCACCGTAACCACAAACTCCTTTTCGTTCGGGGTAACCTTCATCTCTCCGTCGTACTTTTCCACCGTCGTGCGAACGTTGGAGAGTCCGATTCCACAGAAATGCTGGCCTTTTTTAACACTTTCATACTGGTTTTCCTTCAGGATGTACTGGCCGTTATAAGAGTTTGTGACCTTAATAATAAGAAAGGACTTCTTAAACAGGATTTCCACGTCAATGAAGCGGTCCTCCGTGTCTCCCTCCATGCGGCAGCAGGCTTCCTGGGCGTTGTCCAGTAAGTTTCCCAGAATAATGCATAAGTCCACGTTGTCAATCGGTAAGTCAGGCGGAACCATGACATTTACTGTCATGCGGATGTTGTTCAGGGAGGCCCGTTCTTTGGCATCGTTCAGCAGGATGCTGATCAAATTGTTCCCAATGTTGACCGTGGAAGACAGGTGCCTGGAATCGGTGTAAATCTCATCGATGTAATGAAGCGCATCCTGATACTGCTCCAGTTCAATGAAGGATGCGATGCAGTGCAGATGGTTTTTCAGATCGTGGCGCATGGCCGCGACCTCGTGTTGAGACTTTTCCACACTCTTGTAATAATCTTTCTGATGCTCCAGAAGCTTGGACGCCATCAGACTCCGCTCGCTGGCCTCGTCGATCATCTCGGTCTTGTCGATCAGATAGAACAGCGCGAAGGACGTACACATGAGAATCCCGGATTCCGATAAATAAAATGGAGCGGTCTGGTTGATGGTCCGCAGATAAAACTGATGTATGACGATAAAGAGGATTCCGGCCGGTGCTAAGTAGGTGATGGCGGAATACAGGTTGTATTTATTGTGGCGGCGCATGCTTCGGAAGTAGATGAACAGCCAGGTAAACAGGATAAAGACGACGCAGGCCGCAATCTGTGACAGAGGGCTCTGAATCAGATTGGAAGGGACCGACGGCAGATCCGCGTGCTTTAGCGCCATGAAAAATGTGGAACAGGCCAGCTTGCATGAGTAATGCAGGGTGACAAAGAGGTACGTCACGAGGATCTTAATCTGAAGCGCATCCGCGAAAAAGAGGCAGGCCAGCAGAAGCGTAAACAAAAGATAGTAGGTCCACGCGGAAAACAGCGGCCAGCGGCCGGCATACGTGACAAGCTGAAAAACGAAATACGAAAAAAGCCCCAGGTAATAGTATTTATTGGGGCGGGAGTTGCGCCTTAAGAAGGCGCGGTACATCTGAAACAGAATCAGTGTCTCGGCACATGACAGAATCGTGTCTAGCAGCAGCTGGTAATAGACCGTCATATGATCTGCTCCTCCATATAATCTAAAAATTTCTGGTTTACTTCCCTGTGGCGGTGGCGGCTTAAGGGAATCACCTCTCCGTTATCCAGCGTTACGGAATCCTTAAAAATGTTGTGAACGTGCTTCAGGTTCACGATAAAGCTCTTATGGACCCTGAGAAAGCCATGGCCTTCCGTCTGCTCCTCGACGGCGCTGATCCGTCCGGTAAAGGTATAGTCGCCCTGTCTGGAGGAGATGTGGATAGACCGGATATCTGATTCAAAATAGAAGATATCTTCCATGGATATGACGGTAGTCCCGCTCTTGCTGGGAAAATGGTAATAAGCCCCCCTCTTTTTATCGATGGAGGCGAATAGGTTCTTTGTAATTTTCTGAAATTCCGGCTTTGATACCGGTTTGACAATGTAGCGGGCCGCATTGATCTTATAGCCCTCGATGGCGTATTCCACAGTTGCCGTCACGATGAGAATGGCCACATTCTGATCCACTTTCCGTATCTTCAAGGCAGTTTCGATCCCATTTAACCGGTCCATCATCATATCGAGGATGATTAAGTCGTACTGTCCTTCCTTTTTATATGCCTGCGCCAGCTCTACTCCGTCGTGGAAGGAGGACAGCTCCAGCGGATAGTGAAATTCAGGTTCTGTCAGATAATCCGTTATTAACTGCAAGTCTGCCGGATTGTCATCACATATTGCAACTTTATACATAAGGCTTCCCCTTTCCGAATCCGTCCGCCGGTGCGAACAGATTAAAAATAGCTAAATCAGGTGCCGTTTCTGACATGAAAAATGTCTTTTCTGCACAGATAATTGACTATAAAATCATAAGAGTTAAAATGGCATTTGTCAAGTGACACATATACCAAATAAAAGGGGGAATTAATTCTATGGCTGGTTCCAAACAGACAGCTCCGGAAGGAACGGGTATGCAGAAAACCCTATCCATCTGGAACTACTTCACAATAGGTTTCGGCGCGATCATCGGGACGGGCTGGGTGCTCTTGGTTGGTGACTGGATGATTATCGGCGGCGGTCCGATCGCTGCAATGATTGCATTTTTCATCGGTGCGTTATTTCTGCTTCCGATTGGCGCAGTGTTCGGGGAACTGACGGCGGCAATACCGATATCCGGAGGTATCGTCGAGTACGTGGACAGAACCTTCGGCAAAAACGTTTCATACATAACGGGCTGGTTCCTGGCACTTGGAAACGGAATCCTGTGTCCGTGGGAGGCAATCGCAATCTCCACACTGGTTTCTGATATGTTCGGCGATATGCTGCCGTTTCTTCGCTCCGTAAAGCTCTATACGATTATGGGGGCCGATGTGTATCTGTTCCCGACAATCATCGCTCTGGGCTTTGCGTGCTACGTTATCTTCTTAAACTTTAAGGGTGCAAGCTCCGCGGCCAAGCTGCAGGCGTTCTTAACAAAGGCGCTGCTGGGCGGCATGCTTCTGGCCATGGCCATTTCTTTTGTAAAAGGCGGCCCGCACAATATTTTACCTGCCTTCGGACAGGTGGATGGAGCCGGTACTTCGACAAGCGCGACAAATATGTTTGCCGGAATTGTGTCCGTCCTTGTTATGACACCGTTCTTCTATGCGGGATTTGATACGATTCCGCAGCAGGCGGAGGAAGCGGCGGAAGGCCTCGACTGGAATAAGTTTGGCAAGGTAATCAGCATGGCGCTTTTGGCTGCCGGCGGCTTCTATATGATCTGTATCTATTCCTTCGGAACTATTATTCCGTGGTCCGATTTTGTAAAGAGCTCCGTGCCGGCTCTGGCCTGCTTAAGAGACATCAACATGTTCCTGTATGTCATTATGCTGGTAATCGCAACCCTGGGGCCGATGGGACCGATGAACTCCTTCTATGGCGCCACCAGCCGAATCATGCTGGCTATGGGACGAAAGGGTCAGCTCCCGGAGAAATTCGCTGAAATCGATCCGAAAAGCGGTGCGCCGAAAATGGCCAACATGCTTCTTGCCTGCTTAACCATAGTCGGACCGTTCCTGGGCAAGAAAATGCTGGTTCCGCTGACCAATGTATCCGCGCTGGCATTTATTTTCTCCTGCACCATGGTGAGCTTCGCCTGTCTGCGTATGAGAACGACGGAACCGGATCTTCCGAGACCGTATAAGGTACCCGGCGGCAAGCTGGGAATCGGAGCCGCCTGCCTGGCCGGTTCCATCATTATTGCATTAATGGTTATTCCGATGAGCCCGGCGGCCTTAAAGCCGGTAGAGTGGCTGATCGTAGCGGGCTGGCTGGTAGTTGGCCTCATCTTAAAAATGTTTTCACAGAAAAAATAATATATCTAAAAATTAAAGGAGGTTTTATCATGAAGAAAGAATTAAAAGATACCGCATTTGTCGGCGGACTGCTGATCGATGGTACCGGTGCAGAACCAATTAAGGATTCCCTGGTTCTGGTAAAAGACGGAAAAGTCGCCTATGCGGGTGCTGGAAAAGAATTTAGTCCGGAGTATGAAATCGTAGATGTTTCAGGAAAGACAATTATGCCTGGTTTAATTGATACACATCTGCATTTCTCCGGTAACTTAACGGATGATGACAGTGACTGGGTACTGGAGAGCGTTGAGCAGAAGGCAGTTGTAGCTGTTCAGCAGGCGCATGAATGTCTGGAGACAGGTCTTACCACAGTTGGTGAGATCGGACGCAACGGACTTGCAATCCGTGATATGGTGGAAGCCGGAATCATGGAAGGACCGCGTGTTGTCGGTACAGGACTTGGATTCTGCCGTACAGCAGGCCATGGCGATTCCCATAAGCTCTTAAAAGAGCATAACGATTTAGGCCATCCGTGGGCTGAGCGTATCGACGGACCGTGGGATTTAAGAAAAGCAGTGAGAAGAAGACTGCGTGATAACCCGGACGCCATCAAGATCTGGGCAACCGGCGGCGGAATCTGGCGCTGGGATCAGAAGCTGGATCAGCATTACTGCATGGAAGAAATCCAGGCAGTCGTAGACGAGTGCAATATGGTAGGAATCCCGGTATGGGCTCACTGTGAAGGCTTCGGCGGCGCATTAGACTGTGCAAAGGCCGGCGTTCATCTGATCATCCATGGCCAGGCTTTAAATGACGAGTGTCTCGATATCATGGCGGAAAAAGGCATCTACTTCTGCCCGACAATTCAGTTCTTACATGAGTGGTTCAAGACATATCCGCCGACATACGTACCGGAAATCCATGACAAGTTCCCGGGCAAGGATGTGGTTGAGAAGGAACTTAACCGTGTTTACGCAAACCTTAGAAGAGCAAAAGACAAGGGCATCGGCTTAACCATCGGTTCCGACTCCTTCTGCTCCAGCCTGACACCATACGGCTATACCGCCATGGGCGAGATGTACTCCTTCGTAGAGTGCGCAGGCATCAGCGAGATGGATACCATCGTTGCCGCTACCAAGGTAGGCGCTGAGATGCTGAAGGTTGCAGACGTAACGGGTACTCTGGAAGAAGGCAAGAGCGCTGATTTACTGGTTATCGACGGCAACCCGCTGGAGAATATCAGAAATATCTGTGTGGAGAACATGAAGGTTATCATGAAAGAAGGACGTTTCGTAAAACGCCACTAAATACAGAAACAGAGAGCCCGCAGAATACGGCGGCCGCGTGTGCGGCACCGTATTCTGCGGGCTTTTGCTGTTAGAGGGCTGACCTGCCCTGCCTTAAATTCTCTTCTCGATCCAGTGGACCGCATCTCCGATTACTTCATCCCGGCAGTATTCATTAAAGATCTCATGGAAGAGTCCGCCGTAAATTTTCATCTGTTTATCTTTGGACGGTGCCTCAGCAAAGAAATCATAAGTATCTTTTACACTTACGAGACCGTCTTTTTCTCCATGAAGCATGAGGACCGGATAGGTAAAGTCCTTGACAGCGCCGTTAAACCAGTCGAGACCGCCGCAGATGGCGTAGCACAGGCCTGTGGTAAAGGTCTTTGTGTTATAGGGATCCTTTCCGTACCAGTCTACGACCTCGGCTACGGAGCAGACACCTGCGCCCAGCTCATTGGGAAGCAGGGTGTGCGGATCCAAGTCCTTCGGAACGCCGGTAATCAGGCCGCCGTTGTCCTTCGTCAGAGCGCCGCTGGTGATCAGGCCGCGCAGCCTCTTATCCGGATATTTTGCACCGTATAGCGCAACTGTGAACCCACCCATACTGTGGCCAATTAAGAAGACCGGCAGATCGGGATTTTCTGCAATAGCCATGTCCACGATTACATTGGTATCATCTAAAAGCTCGTTAAAATCTTCATAATACGTGCGCTCCCCTTCGGAACGGCCATGCCCCCTGTGGTCGAACCTGTATGTAGCGATGCCTGCCTGATGGAAAAGATCTGCGAGATAATCATACCGCCCCTGGTGCTCGCAGAGTCCATGTACAATGACGGCAGCAGCTCTTGCCTGTTCCGGCACTTCTCTGTTAAAGTAAAGCCTTGTTCCGTCAAATGAAGAAATCATTTCTCCCATAAGAAACCTCCTTAATAATAGTTGAATATTCTGTTTTTGCTATGCATCCATCATACCATAAACGGCAGGTTCGTGAAAGACCTCATTCCAATTCCGGGCGTATCTTTATCAATTCGCCTCGGCGAATTGGTGCGAGCGCCCGTCATGCCCCGCATGACAAAATACACTGTGGCGCTCTGCACATCCGCCGGAGGCTTTAGCATTCAGAAGTGGGGGAATCTGCTTCTGAATGTTGAACTGTAATAGGAATCCTTACATAATCCTTACACTTCCAGTCATACCCTTGCATTCCATAACCTTCCATGATAGAGTATTCGAAGAGCCATAATGGTGAGGAATACTGTAATCGAAAGAAAAGAGAAAGGAGGACCTGCGATGAGACGCGGCTATTCATTCTTTATACAAAACCAGTTTATACAGTCACAAAATATAATACAGCTGCATACAGATGATATCATACGGTTTCAACCGACAGCCGACAGGCTTAGTCTTAATATGGTCCATCCTGATCGTTCGCCAATAGGAGGCGAAGAAATCACCTGATGTCCAACCGGAGGAATGTGAAGAGTCCTAAGTAAACTCTACAGAAATCCAGGCGGGAGCACAGGGATTACAGGAAGTATTTGATATCCGGCTGCCTAAAATAACTGGATTTTAGCGGCAGGATCAGAGAACGAGATAAGGACAGAAATATTTAAAGACGTTGGGAGAGCCGGAAGGCTCTTTTTTTATTTCACAGGAAAGTTCTTCCTGTGAAATAAAAACCCTCCGGGAGGATGCGCACTCCGCGCTAAGGAAGTATGGCCGCTGAAGCGACCGCGCTCCGGCGCGAGAGTCCGGATCGCCGGACTCCTTATTCATCTATATTCATAAAAAACAGATTAATATATAAATTTCAGGAGGGATTACAATGAGACAGGTTAAAGAAGAAGTATGTCTTTACTATATGGGCTTTGGCATATGCGCCAGAGGGCTTCATGCAGATAAAAAGGGATGCTGCGCCGGATGCAGCCAGTATAAAGCATCGGGCGTTAAAATCGGTAAAAAAAGCAAAGTGGTAACGGGAAAGAGGGCATAGAGGAAACCGATGAAAACGGTAAAAGGAAAGTACAATGAGGCCATTGTTTATACCGATGTGGCAGAAGACATGGCGCTCCAGCAGATTAAACAGTTATGCGACATGGAATTTGCGGCGGACGCCAGGATCCGGATTATGCCGGATGTCCACGCGGGCGCCGGCTGTACGATCGGTACGACCATGACGATCCATGACAGGGTGGTACCGAATCTTGTTGGGGTGGATATCGGATGCGGGATGGAGACAGTCCGTATCCGGGAGCGCCGGCTCGACCTAAAGAGGCTGGACACGCTGATTCATGAGCGGATTCCGGCCGGATTCCTGGTGAGGGAGAAGACCCATCCCTATTACGGTGAGGCTGACTTAAAGAAGCTTAAATGCCTGGAGCAAGGCGCTGTCAATCTGGAACGCGCGGAGAAAAGCATGGGCACCCTTGGGGGCGGCAATCACTTTATAGAGGCGGATCAGGATGAGGACGGCAATATTTATCTTGTCATCCATTCGGGAAGCCGCCATCTGGGGCTGGAGACAGCCGGTTTTTATCAGGATCTGGCGTATAAGAGCTTAAAGGAGCCGTCACGTAAAACCATTAATCAGATGATCGAATCGTACAAGGCCCAGGGGCGGCAGGGAGAGATTGAGGCAGCTGTCAAGGCGCTGCATGCGTCCGGTGAGACCACGGTTCCCAGGGAGCTGGCATACGTAAGCGGTCAGCAGATGGAGGACTACATTCACGATATGAAGCTGGTCCAGCACTTCGCCCTTTTAAACAGAAAGGCCATGATGGACGAGATTGTAAGCGGAATGGGCCTGACCGTGGAGGAAAGCTTTACGACGATTCATAACTACATCGATACGAAAGCCATGATCCTGAGAAAAGGAGCCGTATCCGCACGGAATGGAGAAAAACTTCTCATTCCCATCAACATGAAGGAAGGAAGCCTGATCTGTGTGGGAAAGGGCAATGAGGAGTGGAACTGGTCCGCGCCTCACGGTGCTGGCCGTCTGATGAGCCGGAGAGCGGCGAAAAAGGCGTTCACAGTGGCCGAGTTCGAACAGGAGATGAAGGGAATCTATACGACGTCGGTGGGCGCAGAAACTCTGGACGAGTGTCCCATGGCTTACAAGGCCATGGATGATATCGTCAAGTACATCGATTCCACGGTAAAAATTCTTCAGGTGATAAAACCAATTTATAACTTTAAGGCAGGAGAATAAGCTATTTAATAGGAAGAGTTTTTCGGAAATATTATAAAAAACATAGATGAGCCATTTGTAAGTTTTGATGGTCAAAATAAAAGGCTGTCCCATGGGGATAGCCTTTTTATCTATCATTTGCAGAATATTAACTTAACGTTTAGGTAGTAATGACGATGGAAATAAAAAACATAAAAAAAACACGGTCAAATTTCACAAAATACTGAAATGATTTTTGGTATAAAATTAAGAAAATTGGGGTTCAAATTAATAAAGTTCATAATTCCTTCATATTTTCCTTAAAAATTTAATAAGAATTTCAGAAATAACTCCGGGAAAATTGTTCCAAATGTTCAAACAATTAGTCTCATTAACGATTTGTTAAGAAGCGGCGGAAAAGTTGACAATTGTTGCAGATGCAAGTATGATACACGGTATACTTAATGTACAAATATCAGTACAAGTATTATAATAGTATTAGAGAGTCTTGAAGAAAGGAAGTGAGCATTACGGAGGACTTAGCAGAGAGGTTAATGGAAGAACTTAACTGCGAAACGGTATTTACCATTCCGGTATTTGGTGGAATTCCTATCGCTGAATCCGTAGTGGTGTCGTGGATTATCATGGCGGTGCTGACCATACTTTCCATCTGCCTGGTGAGAAATTTAAAGGTGGAGAATCCTGGGAAGAAGCAGCTGGCGCTGGAAGTGGCAATCGGCGGCATTTACAAATTCTTTGATGATCTGGTTGGAGAAGAAGGGCGCAGATATATTCCGTATCTGATATCCATAGCCATCTACATCGGCGTTGCGAATCTGATCGGTTTAATCGGCTTCAAACCACCAACCAAGGACTTGAATGCGACTGCGGCACTTGCCCTTATGAGCATCGTATTAATTGAATATGCGGGCTTCCATAAGAAGGGACTTAAGGGATGGGTAAAAAGCTTTGCAGAACCGGTAGCGATTATCGCTCCGATCAATATTCTGGAAATCTTTATTAAACCGTTGTCTTTATGTATGCGTCTTTTTGGCAACGTGCTTGGTTCGTTTGTAGTCATGGAGCTGATTAAGCAGCTCGTAGCGCCAATCATACCGATTCCGTTCAGCATGTATTTTGACATCTTTGACGGACTCATTCAGGCGTATGTATTCGTATTCTTAACTGCCCTCTTTATCAAAGAAGCAGTGGAGTAACCAAAGTGTTGGAGTAATCAAAACAATTAAAAAGAGAAAAGGAGATATTTATTATGTTAACAGCTATTGGTGCAGGTATCGCAGTTTTAACAGGTGTAGGTGCAGGTGTAGGTATTGGTCTGGCAACTTCAAAGGCAGTAGACGCAATCGCAAGACAGCCTGAGGCAGAAGGCAAGATCAGCAAGGCTTTATTACTTGGTTGTGCTCTTGCAGAGGCAACTGCTATTTACGGTTTTGTTATCGCTCTGTTAATCATCTTATTCTTAAAATAATGCCTGACAGACGGAAAGTTAAGAATATAGATAGAAAGGCAGGCGAATTCGATGTTACGTTTGGATTTTAACCTTGTGTGGAACATCGTCAATGTCATCGTCCTGTATCTTCTGCTCAAGCATTTTCTGATTAAGCCAGTGATGGATATCATGAACAAACGCCAGACTATGGTGGATCAAAGCATCACAAATGCGAGGGCATCCGAGTCCCAGGCGTCCGAGCTTAAAAGCCAGTATGAAGAGAAGCTGGCGGCGTCGGCGGAAGAAGGAAAGAAGCTTGTGGAAGAGGCAAAGGCAGAGGCGAAGACTGTACAGGAGCGCATGATAAAAGAAGCCGGAGAGCAGGCGGATAGAATTATCGAAAATGCCCACAAGACGGCGAATGCGGACCAGGAAAAGGCAATGAGGGAAGCGGAAGCGCAGATTGCAGGTCTGGTACTTGCAGCAGCGGCAAAGGTTGTGCAGGGCGAGATGGACGATAGGAAGAACCAGGCACTCTACGACCAGTATATAGCAGAAGCAGGTGATTCTCATGACGCAGGCAGCAAATAATTACGGACAGGTGCTTTACGAATTGAAGGTTCCAAAGGAAATAGTGGAAGAAGCGGAGGTGCTGTTTCGCGAGGTTCCCCAGCTTAAGGAAGCCCTCGTAAGCCCTGTGGTGAAAAAAAGCGAAAAAAACCGCGTCATTGACCGGGTATTTCCAGCAGAGCTGAGGAATTTTCTTAAGGTGCTCTGTGGACATCAGGACATGGGCGAGGTCGAAGATGTATTCGAAGCGTACCATGCCTATGCATGCGAACAGGAAGGCAGTCTGCGAGCAACGTTGTATTATGTGACGGAGCCGGACGCAGAGCAGCTTAAGAAAATTAAGCAGATGCTGATGAAGAAATACCAGAAACAGGATGTGGAACTCCGCCTTGTTAAGGATTCCAGTCTGGGCGGAGGATTTGTGATCCGCACCGGCGATATGGAGACAGACTGGAGTATAAAAGGACGTATGAAACAGTTAGAGCAAATATTGATGCGGAGGTGAGAAGCGTGGGTTCAATCAATTCAGATGAGATTATCTCCATCTTAAGAAGCGAGATTGAAGATTATGACGTACATGCAAGAGACCAGGAGGTCGGCACGGTCATCGGAATCGGTGACGGAATCGCGACGATTTATGGAATTGACCACGCCATGTACGGCGAAATCGTTATCTTTGATAACGGTGTAAAAGGTATGGTACAGGATATCAGACGGGACGACATCGGTTGTATCCTGTTTGGTTCAGATAGAGAGATTAAAGAGGGATGCAAGGTTACGAGAACAAAGAAACGTGCCGGTATCCCGGTTGGCGACGCTTATATAGGAAGAGTTGTCAACGCATTGGGTGCAGCAATCGACGGGAAAGGTGACATCAAGTCCGACGACTACCGCCCGATCGAGAATGAGGCGCCTGGTATCATTGACAGAAAGAGTGTTTCGGTACCTATGGAGACGGGAATCCTGGCAATTGACTCCATGTTCCCCATCGGCCGCGGCCAGCGTGAGCTGATCATCGGCGACCGTCAGACCGGTAAAACCTCGATTGCCATCGATGCCATTTTAAATCAGAAGGGCAAAGATACGATCTGCATCTACGTGGCGGTAGGCCAGAAGGCTTCCACCGTTGCGAAGATGGTCAATACATTAAGCCAGTATGGAGCCATGGATTATACCATTGTTCTGTCCTCAGCAGCCAGTGAACCGGCTCCGCTTCAGTATATCGCTCCCTATTCCGGAACGGCGCTGGCAGAGTACTTTATGTATCAGGGAAAAGATGTGCTGATCGTTTACGACGATTTGTCGAAACATGCGGTTGCTTACCGTGCGCTGTCTTTACTCCTTGAGCGTTCCCCGGGACGTGAGGCATATCCGGGCGACGTGTTCTATCTGCATTCCAGGCTTCTGGAGAGATCCAGCAGACTGAGTGAGGAAAAGGGCGGCGGTTCTATTACGGCGCTGCCGATTATTGAGACACAGGCCGGAGATGTTTCGGCATATATTCCGACAAACGTTATCTCCATCACGGACGGACAGATATTCCTGGAGAGTGACTTATTCTTCTCCGGTATGAGACCTGCGGTCAACGTGGGACTTTCCGTATCCCGTGTCGGCGGCGCAGCTCAGACAAAGGCCATGAAGAAGGCGGCAGGAAGCCTTCGTATCGACCTGGCCCAGTGCCGTGAGATGGAAGTATTTACCCAGTTCAGTTCGGACCTCGATCCGGCGACGAAGGAGATGATCCAGTATGGCAAGGGACTGACAGAGATGTTAAAGCAGCCGCTCTGCCATCCGATGAGCTTACACGATCAGGTCATCAGCCTGGTAGCCGCCAATAACCGGCTTCTTCTCGATGTGGAAGTGTCAAAGATCAAGGGTTTCCAGAAGGAAATGCTGGCATTCTTTGAGCAGAAGCATCCGGAAATCGTGAAGGAGATCGAAGAGAAGAAAGTTCTTTCCGACGAGCTGAAGCAGAGCATTTTAGACGGCGTGAAAGAATTTAAACAGAACACGATGGCGTCATTTTGAGTTGATCTGCAAACTCGAAATGCGGACTGAAACAAATAAACAGAAGCAGGTGTAAGATATGGCAAATGCGAGAGAGATACAAAGCAGGATGAACAGTATCAAGAGTACGATGAAGATTACGAATGCGATGTATACGATTTCCTCGTCAAAGCTTAAAAAGGCCAGAAAAAACTTAACCGATACAGAACCCTATTTCTATGCGCTCCAGAGGACCATTTCCCGAATTGTCAGGCATACACCGGAGATAGAGGACCCTTATTTCGATACGAGGCCGCAGATTAAGCCGGAAGACAAGAAGATCGGGTATATCGTGGTAACCGCGGACAAAGGCCTTGCGGGCGCATACAATCACAACGTATTCAAGATGGTGCAGGAACAGATCGACAAGGGAGGAAATCCCATGCTGTTCGTGGTCGGTGAGCTGGGCCAGCAGTATTTTGTGAGAAAGGGGATTCCGGTAGAACAGGATTTCCGGTATACGGTGCAAAACCCGAATATGAGCCGGGCGAGGATCATTGAGGAGAAAATCGTGGATTATTTCCTGTCCGGGAAACTGGATGAGGTATACATGATTTATACCAGAATGGTCAATGCAATGAAGATGGAGGCCGAGATTACGCAGCTTTTACCGCTTCCGAAGTCTAATTTCAGCGTGCCCCAGGGCATACCGATCGACATCCATCTGGAGGAAATCACGATGAAGCCATCGCCCAAGGCGGTGATCGATGCCATCGTACCAAACTATATAGCCGGATTTATCTATGGCGGTCTGGTGGAATCCTACTCCAGCGAGCAGAATTCCAGAATGATGGCCATGCAGGCTGCCACGAAGAGTGCGCAGGATATGCTGGATGAACTGGCAATCACCTATAACCGGGTCCGCCAGGCTGCCATTACCCAGGAGATCACCGAGGTAATCAGCGGAGCCAAGGCCCAAAAAAAGAAGAAGAAAAAATAACAGAGAGGAGGAGTCCTCACAACTGTGAGAAACAGATTATGAATAAAGGAAAAATCGTGCAGGTTTTAGGGCCTGTTGTAGACGTAGAGTTCGAGGAAGGCGTGGAGCTGCCGTGCATTAAGGACGCCCTTGAGGTAGATAATGACGGAAAACGCTGTGTAATGGAAGTTTCCCAGCATCTGGGAAATAATACCGTTCGCTGCATTATGCTTGCTTCCAGCGAAGGACTCTGCAGAGATATGGAAGTAACGGCCACCGGTTCGGGAATCAGGGTTCCTGTCGGCGAGCAGACACTGGGACGCCTTTTTAACGTCCTGGGTGAGACGATTGACAACGGCGAACCGTTAAAGGAAGGCGAGAAATGGGTCATCCACAGGGATCCGCCGTCATTTGAGGAACAGAGCCCGGTAGCGGAGATCCTGGAGACGGGAATCAAGGTTATTGACCTTCTGGCCCCCTATGCAAAGGGCGGAAAGATCGGTCTGTTTGGAGGCGCCGGTGTAGGCAAGACGGTCCTCATTCAGGAGCTGATTCATAACATTGCAACAGAGCATGGCGGATATTCCATTTTTACCGGTGTTGGAGAGCGTTCCCGTGAAGGTAATGACTTATGGACCGAGATGGGAGAGTCCGGCGTTATCGAGAAAACGGCCCTGGTATTCGGTCAGATGAATGAGCCGCCGGGAGCCCGTATGCGAGTAGCGGAGACGGGACTTACCATGGCGGAATACTTCCGTGATCAGGAGCATAAAAACGTACTGCTGTTCATCGACAACATCTTCCGTTTCGTTCAGGCCGGTTCCGAGGTGTCTGCGCTGCTCGGACGTATGCCGTCCGCTGTTGGCTACCAGCCGACACTGGCCACGGAGATGGGCGAGTTACAGGAAAGAATTACCTCCACCAAGAACGGTTCTGTTACTTCGGTTCAGGCGGTTTACGTGCCGGCCGATGACTTGACGGATCCGGCTCCGGCGACTACCTTTGCCCATCTGGATGCGACGACGGTTCTTTCGAGAAAGATCGTGGAACAGGGTATTTACCCGGCGGTTGATCCGCTGGAATCCAACTCCCGTATTCTGGAACCGGATGTGGTAGGCGAGGAACACTATGAGGTGGCCAGAATGGTTCAGGAGACACTTCAGAAATACAGAGAGCTTCAGGACATCATCGCAATCCTCGGAATGGAGGAGCTGGGCGATGAGGATAAGACCACAGTAAACCGTGCCAGAAAGATCCAGAAATTCTTATCCCAGCCATTCTCCGTAGCGGAGAACTTCACCGGCGTTGCCGGAAAGTACGTTCCTTTGAAGGAGACGGTGCGGGGCTTTAAGGCCATCGTAGAAGGTGAGATGGACCAGTATCCGGAGGCGGCGTTCTTTAACGTGGGAACGATCGACGAGGTAATCGAGAAGGCGAAGACATTAGGAGCCGAGGAAGGCAGATAGAGGTGAGGGCCTGTGAGCGCAAATACATTTTTTCTGCAGATTATTGCAACTGACAAGGTGTTCTTTAAGGGGCCGTGCCAGAAGCTCATCATCCCCCTGTTAGATGGAGAAAAAGAGGTTCTGCCGCACCATGAGGACATGGTAATTGCAGTTACGATCGGCGAGATGAGACTGATGAATGAAAGCGGCGAATGGATTAACGGCGTGGTAGGCGATGGTTTTGTACAGATTATCAACAACCGTGTCACCCTTCTGGTGGATACTGCGGAACGTCCTGAGGATATTGACGAGAGGCGTGCCGAGGAGGCCAGGGAGAGGGCCGAGGAGCAGCTCAGACAGAGTAAGAGCATCCAGGAACATTCGCATTTCGAGGCGTCGCTGGCGAGGTCGCTGGCGAGGCTGAGGCTGAAGCATAAGTATGAGATTTAATAAATAGAGAAAGCTTCTGCAAAGGCACCGGGCAAACGTAATGTTTGACGGGCGGTGCTTTTGCGGAAGCTTTTTCTATACCCGGCAGCAGCCAGGCGGCATGCATCTTCTCTTATTTCTCAATGGGTATCAATACTTTTAATACTTTCAATACTTCTTACCATAGCATACTGCCCCAGTTCCTTAAAACCGATCTTGCGGTAGATGGCGCCGGCCTCCGGGTTATCATAGAAGAGGCAGAGGAATTTCATGCCGTCCGCCAGACAGTCCCGGCATAAACGGTTTACCAGCCGGGTGGCGTATCCGCGGCCTCTGTATTCGGGCAGAGTCGCAACGCTGACGATCATGGCCGACATGGAGTTTTCAGCTGAGGTTCCGGCTACGGCTGCAAGTGTCCCATCTTCAAAGACCCCGTACATCCGACCTTCGTTGGTCATGGAACTCAGAATATCTTCCCGGTTTTCCTCCTCCGTCTTACTCCGCATGGAGAAAAATTCATCGATCTGTTTTAACAGTGCGTAGATAGCATCGATATCATCAGGGACAAGGCGCCTTGCAGGAAAAGCCGGATCATCGGGGATGGCCGGCCGGTCAAGCCTTGCCAGATATGTGGGAACCAGCTCAAGACCCTTTAAGAGCGGTATCAGTGGCTCGATCAGTTCCCGCTTTCCGCTTAAGTTGCGCATCTGGAAACCGGAGAGAAATCCGGCGACTTCAGCCTTGTTGTAGTCTGTGGTATGACTGTAGAACAGGAAATTGTTCCTGTAATTCAGAATAAAGTAGGGAAGTGTCCCCCCTGTCCAGGTGTCGGCCGTGTACACGGAGACGTTTTCCGACTCCAGACCATAGTTTTCCAAATCCCCGATCAGGAAGAGGTTGAATTCCGGTTCCAGAAGGGCATAGGCCATGGCATCGTTAAAATGTGAAGCAGTAAGTTTTTTCATAAATAAATTTTCCCTCCTCAGACTGAATGTCAGATGCAAACAGAACGTGATGGTATTAGTATAGCAGAGGAGGAAAAATTTTCCAAGTGGCAGGTGTTGTCCACTTATTATAATAAAATTATAGAAACTGGTTTCGATATTCCTTGGGAGAGAGTCCCACATGTTTTTTAAAGGTTTGATAGAAATAAGCATAATCTTTAAATCCGGATAAATCAGCGACTTCATTAATTCTATGACAAGGATTTTGCAGAAGTTTTTTTGCGTGTTCCAGCCGGGCTTCAATAATTATATCTATAAAATTTTTTCCTGTCTCCTTTTTAATCAGAGAACTTAAATAGGAGGGATTAACTGAAACAACCTTTGCAACTTCTGAAAGGCTGAGATCCTGCTGATAATGGCTTTCGAGATACTGTAAAACATGGGTAATTATAAGGCTGTAATTTTGTTGTTCTCTTACTGCAAATAGACGAAGCCGGTTAGAGTAGCCCATAAGAAAAGCGGACCATTCCGCCTCACTGTCTGGAACCTGGGTAAAGTGATACAGATCCGTGGTTTCCTGATCGAGGTTAATTTTTTGCGGTGCCAGATTCCAGAAGTAGTGCAGGATAATGGAACAGACCTGACGCATACAGTTAAGCAGTATATCGGAGGAATCATCGGGGGCTTTTTGCACTAGATAAATGGCTTTTCTGTATATAGAAGACAATTTCTCCTCAAATGCTTCCGTGGCATTTTGCTGTAAAAGAAGACCGAGTTCCTGAAAACCCTGTATCATGGAGGGCGCATTTTTTTGAATCTCATCCTTTGCAAGCGCAATTGCCTCTAAAAGCTGACTGTCATGTATTGGTTTTAACAGGAAGGCACAGGCATGCAGTCTGATGGCCGCATGGGCATTTTCGAAGTCCTGATAACCGGTGATAAATATAATCTGAGTTGCCGGCAGGGCTGACTGGACCATGCGCACCATGGATAGGCCATCCAGATCCGGCATTTTGATATCGCTGATAATAATATCGGGACATACAGACTGTATGCAGCTTAAACCTTCCCGCCCGTCGGAGGCATCGCCAACCACCGAGCAGTCGGGCAGCCGCCGCTTTATTGTTTTGGCAATTGATCTGCGAGTCAGTTCATTATCATCAATAATAACTATTTTGTACATATTCAATCACTCCTGGTCTTCTGTACTGTGGTCATGATATAAAGTAGTAGCAATAGGCAGGATGATCCGAATCCGGGTTCCCTCTTCCTGAACGGATTGAATACGAATGCCATATTCCGGGCCGTACAGAAGGCGGATGCGATCCAGAACGGTTACGAGACCTACTTTGGTATGCGATGGAGAACCTGAGGCTTCCGATGAGTATCTGGAATTTAAAATCATTTCAATTATATCCTGAGACATACCGTGCCCATTATCACTCACCTCCAGGATCAGAGTATCATCCTGACTAAAACTGCAAATATGAATGACACCGTGTCTTGAAATTCCTTCAATTCCATGAACAATGGCATTTTCTACTATGGGTTGAAGGATAAATGCCGGAACTGGTATGAAAGAAAGCGAGGGATCCGATTTATAAATAAAGGTTACACGCTCCCGATACATCATTTGATACAGAGTCGTATATTTCCTGACATAGGATATTTCTTCATCCAGTGGAATCAGGCGCTTTTTTTGCCCAATGCTTTCTCTCAGCATGTCACTGAGCAGACAGATCCAGTCACTGATATCATATTCATCTCTAAGTTTGGCCAGACTGCTGATAGAATCCAGAATATTATAAAGAAAATGGGGGTTCAAACGTGCTTGAAGGGCATTATATTGGAACTCAAGCATCTGGTACTCAATCTGCTGTTTTTGCTTTTGTTCCAAAGTAACTTCCCTCATCAGCGTTTTTATTTTTTGACCCATTGTATTGAAATTATCCGCAATGATTGCAAATTCATCGTGACTGGCCGGTACGATCTGTTCATCAAAATTTCCGTTGGAGAATTGTTTCATGCTGTCTGTGAGCAGCTTTAAATTTTGAGAGATATTGCCGGAAATCAGGAAGGCAAGGACAACAGCCAATGCAAATACAGCAAAGCCTATAAAAAGTATCCAATATCCGATTACATGAAGTTTACCGGTCAGCTGAGAAAGGGAAACAATATGAGTAAGAATCCACTGCCCATCAGGAGTATTGTATACGGCGGCGGTATACGTTTCTCCATTCATTCTCACCGTGTGATTCTCAGCTTTGGCAGAGCTGGATACTGCCTCCAGAGCGATTTGCTCGAACGTGTCATGGTCAGAGATCATAGGCTTACGATCCAGGCTGAATATTACAACACTTCCGCCATAGCGGTCAATCGACTGTTCATATACTTTAACCAGGTAATCCCTGTCTATTTCTACAAAGAGGCAGCCGATATACGTACCGGTAGGAAGGTGATAGAGAGCCCGTTTTAATAACAGGTTTCCGTTTGGACAGCTGTCCCACACGCATTGTCCCCATGATTTTTTTATTTCGGGAGCCTCGTTTGTAAAATAGTCTAAACTTTGATCAGATAGAAGATTGGATCCGGCGGTATACAAATGATTATTTAGATCCAGGAAAGCAATGCTTTTATAGTAATCGGTAGAATAGAGGAGATTGTCAACGGCGGACTGGTATGACAAGCGGTTTTGAATCGGCGTATAGTCAGAGACAGGGAGAATCTCATTAAAGGCACCGTCATTCTGATATTTTATAAAGTTTGTCTCCTCAATATTATCGACTTGGGAAGCAAAATTAGAAGCAATCTGACTGGAAATCGCAATGGAGTAATCAGATACATAGCGAGTAATTAACAAATTGCTTACAGCATAATTGGTACCGCTGATACAGAGCGTTGTGAGAAAAATAATAACAAGGAAGGAAAGCAGCAGTTTTTGTTTGAACTTTAGATTTAAATACCATGTTATGAACTTGGACATATGCGTTTCCTCCTGCTTTTATGTTTTTAGAATACCCGGATAGGGATAGAAAGTCAATAATAGAAGTGAAAGTCGTTTATATGTCAATTAAAATCTAAAAATAACTAATAAAATATAGAATTACATATATAGTAATGAAAATAAAAAACAAATATACTATAAATACAACAAATTATGTGCGGCATTATTTGAATAGGAGGGATATGTTATGAGAAAACAGAAAAAAATGATGCTCATGGTCATGGCGGCTTTAGCACTTACTGCATGCGGGTCATCAGAAGAACCCAAACAGGAAATGGCTCAAAGCGAGAGTACTCAGAAACAATCAACAGAAGAAAAAAGTTCTTCCGCAGGAGAGTCAAAGACCGATGAGAAAGTTAAGCTTGTGCTCATGCATTATGCAGCTGAAGAGACAAAGAGGAGTGGAATCGATGCATGGGTACAGTCCGTAACAGAACAGTACCCTGATATTGAAATTGAGGTGCAGGCAGTTACGCCATGGGCACAGTTTGCATCTTCGCTGCAAACGAAAATTGCAGCAGGCGACGCACCGGATATTTTTATGGGGAAACCTTCTCAGTTTATTCAACTGGCAGAAGCCGGACAGGTTCTTGACTTAACAGGGCAGAAGTGTCTTGATAACCTGTCGGAAGTGGATAAGGCGATGGTAAGTGTAGGTGAAAAAGTCTATGGTGTTCCGGTAGACAGATCTATTGCTGGCGTATTTTACAATAAAGATATGTTCGATGAATATCAGCTGAAGGCGCCGACAACTTTAAGCGAGTTTAATGAGATTATCAGGACATTTGAAGAACAGGGCGTAGTTCCTTTTGTAAGAGCTTATAAAGATAATATTTATCCTCGTGTGGATTTTGATAGTTCTTTTGGGAGTATGGTGGCAAAAGAGGATGAGAAGTTTTATGAAAAGATACAAAATGGAGAGAAGAAATTCAGCGATTATCCAATGTTTAAACTACAGGCTGACATTTACGCCGCCCGATTATCCGCTAAAAGAGATGACGATCTTGGAACAGATGCTTCGAGAGCCAACCAATTATTCGCCAGCGGGAAGTATCCTATGTGCATTACCGGTTCCTGGGCAATTGGAGACATAAGAAAAAATAATCCAGATGGAAATTTTGGCTTCTTTACAACTCCCTGGTCGGACCAGGAAGAGGAAAATACACTGCCAATCGGAGTAGATACGGCATTTATGGTTAGTGCACAGACAAAGCATCCAGATGAGGTAATGAAGTTCATGGAACATCTGACATCAGCAGAAGGAGTCCGGCAATGGTATGAAAATGGTAAATGTCAAGAGTAAATGCGAAAAAAGTCAAAAATATTTTATAAGGCCCCGCTGAGGGCCTTTATTTCTGCCTGAAATACTTCCTCCGGGGTGTGCCAGTTGAACATTTTCCGGGGGTAGTCATTCATCCAGCCTTCTATATAGTCGGCCCGCTCATCCGTCATGTCCTCAAAGCTCGATCCCTTCGGGGCGTGGCGGCGCACGAGCTTGTTCTGGTTTTCGTTGCTGCCGCGTTCGTATGCGCTATACGGGTGACAGTAGTATAACTTCGTCCTTTTCTCGCCTTCGCGGAGACTGCTCCGTTCCATTCCTTCGCAGTTCGCAAACTCCGATCCATTGTCTACCGTTATGCTCTTGAAAATTAAAGGGAAAAGCTCGCCGTATCTCTTTTCCAGAGCGTCCAGCTCGGCCACGACATTCTCGGCTTTCTTCGCTTCCATTCTCCGTGTGATTTCCCGGCGGCTGAGCCGCTCGGTTAATACGAGCAGCGTTGTGGTGCAGCCCTTGGCGCTTTCCACGCAGTCCATTTCCCAGTGGCCGAAGGTTTCCCGGTTATTGATTTCTTCCGGGCGTTTCTCTATGCTTTCGCCTTTTGGCGCTCTGGACTGAGCTTTTGTATGCCGGTATTCTCGTTTACGGCTTCCTTTTACCGGGAGATCTTTGTTTGTGATCCGGAGAAATACGCCTTTTTCTATGTAGCTGTAAAGAGTGTTTACCGAGATCGTAGTGTTGAATTTTAAGCCCTTCGCCTTGATCCTTCCCAGCACCGCCGCGGGGCTGTATTGCTCGTCGGCGATCTTGTGCTCGATATATTCGGCGAGCTTGCGATCCTTTCCCAGTTTCAGCTCCGGCCCCTTGGCTTTCAGGTTCTCCCGGTACCGATCGTGGGCTATGTCTGGGCTGTATCGGATCTCCGTCGTCCAGTCACTATTGCGGTGCTCATACTGTCCTCGTTTTTTCTCCCGGTATATGGTGGAGATGTGGACGCCGAGATTTTCGGCAATCTCTTTTGCCCCTTTTCCGTCCTTGAGCTGCTGCTCCATACGCAGCCGATCAGTTTTTGTCAAATGCTTGAAACGCCGTGCCATTATATATCCCTCCGCATAAAAAAAAGAAGGGGCAGCCGTAGCCGCCCCTCCACTTGTTCCTTGGTGTTATTGTTCGTATTCCCTCAAAAGCTCCGCGGTTTCCTCGTCGGTTACAATGTCCGAGAGTTTACAGTTCAGAGCCTTGCAGATCCTTAGCAACGTGGAAAGCTGCGCCTTGCTTACGTCCCGGACTCCCTGCTCGTAGTTTTGGTAGACGCGGACGCCTACACCGGCCAGCTTTGCGAGCTGGGACTGGGAGAGTCCGGCGGCCTGCCTGCGTTCTTTGAGGTTGTCGTTTCTCTTTTCGATCTTTACCGTGATTTCCATATCTGGCCTCCTTCTTGACTTGTTAGGTGGCGGTGGATATAATAAAGGCGGTGGGTGGGAATTTCCCACCGCCGGAGCTTTAGGACTGCTTGGGTTTCTTGTTTGGCTTTATGGTTATTGTGATCCGTTCCACCGCTTCACTTTCTAAAGCCTTTTTAAGAACTTCGAGCAGTTCTTTTGTTTGCTTTTCTTTATCGTCCACCGGTTCGCCTCCTTTCTGTGTTTTTGTTCCTCCTTTCTGATTACTCAGGTTTTCCCTTACCTTGTGCTTTTATTATACATCTAAAGATGTATATAGTCAAGCTCATTTCCTCCGCTTTTCGCTTTTTTTCACAAGAAAATAGGGCGGTTTCCCGCCCTCATTCTTCCGCGCTGAGTAGCTGCTCAATCGGTACGCCCAGCGCCTCAGAGAAAAATATAAGTTCGTAGTCAGGGACTACTCGATCGCCGGTTTCTATCCTGCTGATCGCTTTCTGGTTCAAGTTTAGTCCGGCAAGCTGTACCTTTGCCGCGAGCTGCTCCTGAGAGAGTCCCGCAGCCTCGCGCAGCGCCTTTATTTGAGGCCCCGAAGCGTTGCACCTGCCGTCTTTGTGCTTGTAAATTTTCACTTTTTCAGTGCCTCCTTCTTATGCCAAAGATAGGTAGAACGCATATTGACATTACCATGCTTCGCCCGTTATAATTATCCCAAACATGACTAAAGGCGAAAAAACGCTAATTTCGAGCATGTGCAGGAGGTAAAAACATTATGCGGAAAAAGGACGCAGATCAGAAGCAGGCAGAGGCTCCACGGGGCAAAAAGAAGTGGATCATTATTGCGGTTGTAGCGGTCGTTTTGATTGCAGCGGCGGTCGGAGGGAATACCGAAACGCAGCAGCCGCAGGCTACGGGAACGCAGGCTACCTCAGAGGCCCCGGAGACTCAGGATCCTGCCACTGAGGCAGTGAGTGAAACGGAAGCCAAAGCGGAGCCGGAAGCAAACACAAGCGCAAAGGTGGACGCGCTGGCCTTGGCTGCAAAGCAGGATATTGAGGAAAACGGAGTTTCAGACGCGAAACGAGACGAGGCCGTGACCTTCATTGTAGAGCATTATCCTGATTTTTATGCAGATAACGAAACAATGGAGCAGGCCATTTCTTACGGTTACTGGCTTGAATACGCCTACCAAAACGACGAGGCCGCGAGGGATTATGCGGAGCTTGGCATGGACTTGGAGCAGGCCGTTAAATATGTTTACCGGGGAGCCGAGAGCGTGGAGGACGACGCCACGCAGGAAAACCTCAGCCAGATCCGGGAGTCGCTCGAAGCTATCGGTCAGACTGTTGAATAATAGAAAAAATGCCCGGCAGGATTTCTCCCGCCGGGCTTTCTCGTTGTGCGGGTTTTCCCCGCTATTATTCCGTTTTTTCTTCGGTTTCTACCGGCTCGCTTGCCGGTGTCGCTTCGGCTGCAATCTGCTGCACTGCCGTGGTGGCGATC